>MDTC01211213.1_pt1 | contig 11185 bp, 10 predicted proteins | sample 811181 | NCBI WGS metagenome assembly MDTC01 (sample SAMN05326644, study PRJNA326480) | marine metagenome | isolation source: seawater | place: Pacific Ocean: North | collected 2011 | reverse complement strand
TTGTTCATTGCTAGGGCTTCTACTACACACATCGGCCCCGCCTCTATTCTTGAGGTAACTAAAACATAATCTGTACCTAGGTAGGCTTCTTTTAATTCTTGTTCTGAGAGCTTTCCTTCCGTGAACGTTAGTTCAATATTATCTAACTTCCCTATTGAGTTTGCTGCCTCGAAATTTTTTCTATCCGATCCATAGGACCTTCCCACTACTAGGACTTTGGTTTTTTTTTGTGGAAGGAAGTTTTCGAATGGGGGAGGGTAGAACGTTATTCTTTTCTCCTCTGGGACTGAGTCTTTGTATTTACTTCCATGGAGGACTGCAACATCGCAAGCGCTGACAATCGAATCCCACCAGTCCCTATTTTCTATATGTGTGAACCAGCAAACGTCGAATTTAGTTTTTTGGCGCATTGCATGCCAGTTAAAGTAGAAGTTTATATCTGAATTAATATCAGCCTCTGTTGATACTCTTGAGTTAGGTATATATTTGTGAAAATGGTTAGCTAATTTTTCCATTACCCAATTCCTGTCTTGGAGTACTAAATTGTAAAAAGGGGGGCTTATTGTTTATTTATGTATAAAATATACATCCTTTCTATTTTCTTGAAATTTTTTATATTCACTACACACTGGATCTCCTACTAATATTTTTTTGTTTTTGTAAATTATTCTTAATAAGTATTGACAGATCCACATGTTTATGTTTGCGTCCACATTGCAATCTTCTCTAATTTTACAGAATTTAGAATAAAAGTCAAGCATATTATTGTAATTTCCTCCAACTACACCCATGTTTATAAGAGGTAGAGATGATTGATTGAGTAATATATATACGTAGTCTTCCCACTGAAACTGTTGATGTGCATCAACATAAGGAAACTGATTAAGCATTATAGAGTCTTGGCATGCGAAAAAATCTACATCATTAAAATCTCTTAATAATTTTTCTGGAGAAGATACAACTTTAACATCTGAAAGATCTGCATGGAATACTATATCAAACTCATTGTTAGTTAGGAAATCCCTAAAACAGAAAAAGCGATAATCATTGTTTGAATAAGAAGAGTCTTTGACCTTAATAAATTTTATATTATCAGAACTATTGTTTTTAACGAATTCGTCTGATAGGTCGTCGTGAAAAATAATACCCGTTAGATTATTGGACTCGATTGAGGTTTTCCATACTTTTAAATATTCATACGAGTTGTTTTCTATTTTCCCGTTCGCTTTTCTCCCCACTACATGCTTGTCATGAGGGCTATTCGGATGATTTTTTTTGGAAAAATAAGATGTTAATATAGCTGTCTTCATTTTTTTCTTGACAAATTTGGATTACCCTATATACTATATTAAATATATATAATATTCAATAGAACGATAATATATTATTGTTCAATTTTTACAAAGAGTTACCATATATATAAATATAAGCTTGACTGTCAGGATATAATGAGTTATAATTGTGGCATGATTTATAGAAATACCGATCAGGAAATTAATTCAAGTTTGTTTTTAACATCTTCCGCTAACTGGGAAGCTGTAGTGAAAGCTAAGGATCATACATCTGCTGCCACGAAAGCTATAGAGTACGTATTCGAACAGGATACGGACATGAAGATCTCCCCAACCGTTATGGTCATGAACTTATCTTCTAAGAAGAACCAAGAGAACAACCTAGATGATTTTGAATTCGTATATGCTCCGCAAGCTTTGTCTGACGCAGGGCTCCACAAGGTGTCAAAGCTGTTAACTAAAATTATAGAAAACTCTAAAGAATGATTAATGTATTAGAAGGTTTAGAATACCTAAAAGCACCAAGCAATAAAGGTGACGCAGGAATCGATATTATATCCGCCAGCAATCCAGTGGTTTCAGGTGAACTATGGGACGATGCTTGGTATAAGTCGATTTCCTTTATAGAGTACGATACAAAGATTAAACTAGATCACGTAAAGCCATTTTCAAAGTACGCACTAATATTCCCTAGGTCTAGCCTAAGTAAGTATAATTTGTCTCTAGCAAACTCAGTAGGAGTAATAGATTCAGGTTACAGTAACTCTATAAAAGTTAGGTTCAATTACTTATTCCAGCCAGAAGACTTAAGAGGCATGAAGAATGACGCAGGAGAAATTGTTTCAGTTGGGTGCGTTAACCCGCACAGAATATATAAAAAGGGAGATAGAATTGCACAAATGATTTTTCTAGATCACCAAGACCTACAAAGATTATCCTTTTACAAACTAATAAAAAACAAGCCATCACTTGATAGAGGTCAAGGTGGGTTTGGTAGCACAGGAAAATAATGGAAGATAATAAATTAATAGAAAATATACAAAATAATATAGATACCCAAGAATGTTTAAATGAATTAATAGAAAGGCATTCAGGAATATTTATAAATATAGTGAACTCTTATGTGCCAAACAATAGCATATATTCAGACAAGAATGAAATTATAGGAGACAAGAACTACCACATATATAAAAGTGCTTTAAGTTTTAATCCAAACAAAAATGTAAAGTTCTCGACATACTTAGGGAATCAAGCAAAGTTTCTATGCTTAAATGAATACAACAGAAAGAAGAGATCTCCCGAAGTTAAATGCGATGAAGTTTGCCTAGATTGGCTTAACTACCTAAGTGAAGATGAACATAGCGATAGCTCTAAAAGCTCAGAAGAATCAGAAGTGCTCAAGATAGTGCAAGAGTTAATCTCAATAAACCCAGATACTAGGGTTCAAAAAATATTTCACAAAAGATACTTCTCTAAGAACAAAAATAAAGTAGTCCCGTGGAGAAAAATTAGCTCAGAAATAGGACTCTCAATACAAGGATGCATAAACATTCACAATAAAGCTATACAAGAAATAAGAAAGACAATAAACTATGATCAATAGATTCACAGGTATCGGAAACCTGACTCAAGAGCCCCAATCAAAAAATATATCAAATGGAAATTTTGTAGTTACATTCAGTATAGCAATTAACGACAAGGACACTGTAACCTATATTGACGCAGAGGTTTGGGGAAAGAAAGCTGAATACTGCTTACCTAAACTCAAGAAAGGCAAACCTGTGTTCATAGACGGTAAGCTAAGGTATAATTCTTGGAAAACTAGAGATAACCAATCCCGAAGTAGAGTATATTGCCTAGTGGACAACATACGTATATTAAATTACGAAATAAATAGCGAGCAAAACACGCAAGCAAAAGCTCAACCAAAACCCACCAGCAATACTTCTCAGAAAAAAGAAGAGACCTTCATCGAAGAAGACGAAGAGTTATACTCAAGCATGAACGACATCCCCTTTTAATAATGTATAACTATAAAATTTTTGGAATCACCAAGGTGGTAGACGGAGATACAGTAGATGCAATAATAGATGTAGGTTTTAATATATTAATTAAAAAAAGAATTAGATTATATGCCATAAACGCTCCGGAAACTAGAACGAAGGATAAAAAAGAAAAGCAAAGGGGATTCGAGTCAAAAAAAGCACTAGTATCAATACTTGACATCCATAAAGATAATATAACCATACAATCACACGGAATAGGTAAATACGGAAGAGTCATAGGAGAACTCTTTATAGAAGGTAATAGTGTTAGCGATTTTATGATAAGCGAAGGCTTTGCTGAAAAGTATCCACGAGAATAGAAAAACCATGTATTAAACATATTATATCTAATGGAATTAGTATTTAAGTGCCCAATAAATTCTTTGTCTTTTGGCAATGTATCAATTAACTTCCTGAGAGAGCTCAAGAAGAAGAATGTTGATGTAACAATTTTTCCTAACGGAAATGCTGATGTGTCTGCATTTGATAAAATGGATAATGAATTTAAGGTATGGTTAGAGAACTGCATAAACAATAGATTCCTTAAAGTAGATAAAGATATTCCATCCTTAAATCTTTGGCACCTAAACGGTTCGGAAAATAGGATAACCAGCAAACAGTTTCTTTATACGTTCTATGAATTAAACGAACCTACGGATACAGAAAAGTCTCTAGCTAAATTACAAGACCATGTCTTCTTTAGCTCTAATCACGCAAAAAATTGTTTTGATTTAGAGAATACGTCCAGCTGCCCACTAGGATTTGATAACGATTTCCATAAAACAGAAAAAGAATACCTTTCTAATGACATTATTCACTTCGGCTTAATTGGTAAGTTTGAAAAAAGAAAAAATCATGAACAAATAATTAAAGCTTGGGTAAAGAAATACGGGAACAACTTTAAATACAGACTCTCTTGCCTAATAGATAACCCATTCCTTAAGGCAGAACAAATGAACGCCATCAAGAAACAGGTGTTAGGGAATGACTCCGTAGGCAATGTAACATTTTTGCCGAGGCTAAAAACAAACTCCGAAGTTAATGACTTATTAAATGCCATAGATATAGATCTTTCGGGCTTAAGTGGTGCAGAAGGATGGAACCTGCCCGCCTTCAACTCAACTTGCCTAGGAAAGTGGAGCGTTGTGCTAAATAACACTAGCCACAAAGATTGGGCGAATAAAGAAAACTCTATACTCATAAACAGTGAAGAAAACATACCCGCCTATGATGGAACGTTTTTCTCCGAAGGAGGATTTTACAACCAAGGAACAATAAATTTTATTAGTGAAGACAACATCATTAGCTCTCTGGAGCAGGCAGAGCTAAAGGCTAAAACTAAAAACCCAGAAGGAGAAGAGTTAAAAAACAAATTTTCATACGAAAAAACCGTAGACACCATACTTCAAAAAATATTTAGTTAAATGCCATTATATATTTTTAAGCACCCCGAAAAAGAAGAATATAAAGAGGTAATGTTTTCCATGGATGAAGAAAAACTCTACCAAAAAGACGGAAAGGTATGGGAGAGGGTCTTCAGCTCTCCCCAATTAAACACTTCTAGCTCTATAGACCCTTGGGATAACTCTTCATTTGTAAACACCACTTCTAACACTAAAGGAAACATGGGAGACCTAATAGATAGAAGCAAAGAAATGTCCCTAAAAAGAGCCGAACAAAATAACGGAGTAGACCCAGTTAAGCAAAAATATTTTGAAAACTATTCAAAGAAGAGAGCGGGCCAGCTCCACCCAGATCAAAAGAAAAAAAGCTATGAGAGTAAAAACATTAAAGTAGACTACGACTGATACTTTAAATCAACAGTAACAATATCTCCTATAGCCAAAGCATCATCTAGATCAACAACCTTAATAGTTTTACCACTATAAGAAATCTCAAAATTGTAACCCGGGCCATCTGGCTCTTGAGACGGGTTAGCGACAGAGTATATAGAATAAGCTATATTATCATCATTCCTAAAAACAGAAGCATTTAAGGATATAACTTTATTTGCTTGTGGTCCGCCATCAAGTAGTGATACGAAAGATTTATTAATTGTATCTGCTTGAATTACATCATGCCTAATTATCCAGTCGCAGACCCTTATTCCTGAGCCCGTACCAGATATTGAAGCCTGCGCAATTCCACTTGAGGTATTTCTTAATACTACATCGCTTGAAAAATGCCCCGATCCAGAGACGTCAATGCTTCCACTAACATCAAGTGTGTTTTCTATACGAGTAGCGCCCGTAATTGAAGTTGCTCCAGAAACATCTAGGGTTCCTGATAAAGTAGACGCTCCAGAAATATTCAAGGTGCTACGCCCCTTAAGAGCTCCAGATATATCAGTGGCCCCACTGACCTTTAAAGTATTTTCTATACGAGTAGCACCCGTAATTGAGGTTGCTCCAGAAATATCTAAAGTGCTATGCCCCTTAAGAGCTCCAGATATATCAGTGGCCCCACTGACTTTCAAAGTGTCTTCTATACGAGTAGCGCCCGTAATTGAGGTTGCTCCAGAAATATCTAAGGTGCTATGACCTTTAAGAGCTCCAGATATATCAGTGGCCCCACTGACTTTTAAAGTATCTTCTATACGAGTAGCACCCGTAATTGAGGTTGCCCCAGAAACATCTAAGGTTCCTGATAAAGTAGACGCTCCAGAAATATTCAAGGTGCTATGCCCCTTAAGAGCTCCAGAGATATCTGTGGCCCCACTGACTTTCAAAGTATCTTCTATACGAGTAGCACCCGTAATTGAGGTTGCTCCAGAAATATCTAAAGTGCTATGACCTTTAAGAGCTCCAGAGATATCAGTGGCCCCACTGACTTTCAAAGTATCTTCTATACGAGTAGCGCCCGTAATTGAGGTTGCTCCAGAAATATCTAAGGTGCTATGACCTTTAAGAGCTCCGGATATATCAGTGGCCCCACTGACTTTTAAAGTATTTTCTATACGAGTCGCACCTGTAATCGAGGTTGCTCCAGAAACATCTAGAGCTCCTGACAAAGTAGACGCTCCAGAAATATTCAAGGTACTATGTCCTTTAAGTGCTCCAGATACGTCAGCTCTCCCACTAACATCTAAAGTTCCAGAGCTAACAACCCCACTTAATGAATAAAGATGCCCTGAAGTTAAATAATTTACATTAGTGCCCCATGCGGTTTTAGAGTTAATATAATTATAATGAATATCACCGTCGGTTCCCTTGAGAGTAAGTCCACCACCATCCAAAGCCGACCTCGCAAGTGAGCCAAAGCCGCTACCTGTGCCAAGCTCCAGATTAATGTCCGCAACCCTGACTGTCTGAGTATCAATTAATAATTTATTTCCAGTCGTATAAACATTCCCATGAACGAAAAGGTCTCCAGTAATTTCTGCATTACCAGTCACATCAAGATCTCCGCTTATGGTAGCACTACCTATATTTAAAATAGTTCCAGTATTAGTTAACGCTCCAGATAATTTAACATTACCAGTAGACAATATATTGCCAAAGTCTGCGTCACCACAAATAGTTAATTTATTCTTGCCCGTTATATCCCCAGAAGACACTATCCCACTAACTGAATCAAGAATACCGCTCAACGATATATCTCCAGAAGACGTCACATTCCCAGAAGACACTATTCCGCTAGCAAAGTACCCTGTCTTTTTAACAAATAAATTTCCATTAATTATCTCGTCTTGCCTTATAAATGCTCCACTAACAGTAAGATCTCCGCTTACTAAAAGGTTATCTTGTATTTTTGTTTCCCCAGATATCTCTGCAGTTCCCAAAATCCTAACTTTATCTTCGACTAAAATTTCCCCAGAAGATATAATAGGCACAGCAAAGTCTGCGCTCGTGCTATCAACATCAACTAAAACTTCATTTCCATAAGGCCCGACCTGAACTTCTTTATTAAAAAAGCCTGTTCCACTAGCCTCAATATTTCCAGAAGCTTCAACGAAACCAGACACATATAGACTATCTTTAATAAAAGAGGTTCCAGATACATCCATCTCCCCGCTTACCTCTAAATCACCCGACAGAGTTGTGGCGCCAGATACGCTTAAATTGTTCCTAAGAGTTACTTCTCCCGTAATATCTGCAGACCCACTAACATCTAAATTTCCTGAAATATCTGTGTTTCCACTAATGAAAACATCATCATGAAAATATCCAGTTCCGGTTATGCTGGCTCCGCTTCTTACAGAAAGATCTCCACTTATATACATGCCTGATCCCACAAAGAAATTTCCGGGCACACTTTGATGACCTAATGGAATAAACGTGCCGGCAACAGTTGCATCTCCAGAAATATTCAAGTTTCCCGTTATGAGCACGTCTCCACTAGGCTCAATAACTAAAGCTCCTGTATTAGTGCCACTGCTATATATCACGAAGTTGCCGTCGCCAGACGACCCAAGAAACCAGCCTGAGCCACCCGCTCCAGAAGAATAAATATGCAATTGAGGATCTGAGCCAGTTCCAGATATATACAATGTATCCGTATCAGTTAATCCAGAAACAGACAAGCTTTTACCTGCGTAAACTCCAGATTGAAAACGCGTTTTACCGCTAACCTCGAGAGAATGCTCTAAATATATGCCAGTATTCCCGGTGTTTATATATATCGGAGAATAGTGATATTCAATCCAGTCTCCGCCCGCATTTGGCTCATTACCGGAGAGTCTGACTAATAAAGTTCTCTCAGTACTCATGCCGTTAGTCCCAAGTTGCGATTATGGTTCTTTTCCACTCATTTGTTCCTACGCAAATATAAAAATGATCATCATCATACGCCATCGTTCCTGATACGCCTACGGAATCTTTCGCGCTAGGAGCATCAACCCAAATCGCCTGCCGCCAACTTATCCCACCAACCTTATATTCACTAGAAGCATCAACATTAATATCACCACTAACGTCTAAAGCATATTCTGGAGTAATGTTCTTAACGCCAACATTTCCACTATCAGATACAAATACCCCTGTTCCGCTTTGATTATACAGCTCAAGCCCACTATTATTTATAGTCTGTACGGTTTCAGTAATAACTCTTTGTCCTGTGTTAGCAATTAAGCTTACGTTTGACATTAATCCTGTATTACTATTATTATATTCAAATGTTATATCATCATTTACCCCACCTAAACCCGTAGATTTAATTGTTAAACCTGCATTATTTAATTGATCCCTAGGCAATACGCCAGCCGCTCCAGAAGCTAGTTCAATATTTTTATCTTCAACAATTAATGTAGTTGTATCAACTTTTGTATTTGATCCAGATACGAATAAATTACCTCCAACATTTAAATTGCCACTTACATTAGTATCTCCGCTAATAAATAAATTATCTTCAACCTTAGTAACTCCAGATAAATTAGTTGCACCACTAACATTAAATTGATTTTGTATTTTTGTTACTCCAGATAGGTTAGTTGAATTAAGAACATTTAATTTGCCAGACAAGTAAGACTCGCGAGAGCTATGTTGATAAAAATTACCCTTAGCATATGCTCCAGAAAGGAAAGTTGCGTCTCCACTAAAGTTCGCCCCGCTTTTAACATAAAGTTCGTCTTCAAAGAATCCAGTACCAGATACGTATAAATTTTTACCAAGATAAACATCCCCGTTACTTTTTACATTACCATGAAGATTAATATTACTGCCACTTAAACTTAAATCTGCGCCAGTTACGTAAAACCACGAATCCTCGTTCGCTTCTAAATAAATACCCGAAGTGGAATCTAAATGAACTCCGTCTGCGCCAGTAATTCTTACATTTGTAGAATTAACATTAACTTCTGTTCCTGTAATATTTAATTCTTTTCCAGTTATATTTCCTGTTCCTACAGCACCTATATCAAATTTATTCGCATCAATTGATACTCCTGTACCATCAATATCAACAATTTTACTTGACTCAACTACAACATTTCCATTTGATTTTAAAGTAGCAGAAGTATTTCCACTAATATCAACACTAGCCGCACCTGCTTCGATAGATATAGAGCCATTAGAAGCTTTAAAATGAGAAGCGTTTTTAGCCTCTATCTCTACCGAACCACCACTAGATCCAATAGATAATCCCAAACCTCCACTAATATCTAAATTAGATCCCAAGGTTTTTATTACTGAATTAGCTTGCGCTGTAGAATTTATTGCATTTTCAGACTTTAACTCAACCCCTGCCTTGCCGCTAATATCTACATAATTAGTTCCAGCTTCAATTATTAAGTTTCCGTGGCTTGATTTTAAATTCGAATTCCCGCTTCCTAATACGTCTATGCCTCCACGAACAGACTGCACAGTAGAGGTACTTAATCCAGAGATATTAAAACCGCCCTCCAAAGACTCAAGGGTTAATTTTTTATTGCTGCCCGTAACTGTAAAATTAGAAGAATTTTTAGCGTCTATAGATACCTCTCCCAGCTCACTGTCGATTCTTACTCCGAAATTTCCATCAACATTAATAACACTTTGTTCCGCGTCTAAGGTTAATGGCTGGTTGCTTGCAGTTGTTTTAATTTTGGAAGCATCTCTAGCGCTTAAATTAATAGGCCCAGCATCTGCAGTGCCTATAATTCCAGTATGACCATGTATAGATAGCTTATCGCTATTAGAGTTGACGTTAGAATCCCCAGAAGCGTCAATAGAAAAATTACTATTTTTAGAATCAATAGTGACCCCGCTTGCCCCAGTGATAATAACAGTATTATCTTCGGCAATAAACGACAAAGAGCCAGAGCTGGTATTAAATTTAGAATCTGTCTTTCCGCTGATAAATACACCGCTACCAACACTATTAAGGTCAACCTCGCTTGAACCAGAGACGAAAACAGTGACTCCACTGATATTAACTCTTTCTGTTTTAGAATGAATGTCTATATTACCACTCTCTGTAGTCAAATTGCTATCGCCACTTGCATCAATTGATACGAAACCTACTTTAGAATCTATAGTGACTGAATCTTTACCGCTTATTTCAACAGTATCATCTAAAGCCTCAACTCTAAGTTTTCCTGAAGCGGTAGACACGTTTGATTCATCTCTTGCATCAATTGAAAATGTTCCCTCTACAGAGTCTAATATAATTCCTGTCTTAGCATTAACATCAAGTAGCTTAGAGTTTGTCTCAATTTCATTATCAGACTCAACGTTAATTATTCCATCATCTCTGCTATTTATATATAAACCAGTATCTCTTGTAAAAATTTTATTACTACCAGTAACCATAATATGCTCATTAGGAGCCCAAGCATGAACATCTTCAGACTCATGAGTATCTAGCCAAGTCCAAGTATGATCACCGTCTGTACTTTTTAAAGTTAATCCTCCGCCGTGCGCGCCTCCATCATTAGTAAGTGCGCCAGAATGTGTCGATCCTCCAATATCTCCAGTCTTTACATTTAGTTCTAAATTTTTGTCCTCAGCAGCAACGGTTGCTGTATAAGCCATCGTACTCTCTCCATACACATTTAAGTTACCGCTTACATTAAGGTCTCCATCAATATATCCAGTTCCGTCTAATCGCATGTTCCCGCCGCTTACATGAAGAAGTTCTATCGGCTTAAAAGTTCCAATACCTACCTTACCCTGATTGTAGGCAGTACCTTCTACATTATAGTAATTTTCGTGATATTCTGGAATATAGCTCATTTCTTAAAATACTTCATTATTAATTACACGCTTTTGAAAATATTATCCAAAATGTTTTTTCTACCCTCTTTATTCTCATAATACCAAACCCAAGCTATATCCTTATGCATAGATTCTATCTCTTTTTCTTTTTTTTCTATTTGTTTTTCTAAATTATCTAAAGAGTCCATGCTCATTTCATCCATTTCTATCTTAAGGT
>MDTC01125462.1_pt1 | contig 11185 bp, 13 predicted proteins | sample 811181 | NCBI WGS metagenome assembly MDTC01 (sample SAMN05326644, study PRJNA326480) | marine metagenome | isolation source: seawater | place: Pacific Ocean: North | collected 2011 | reverse complement strand
GATATTGAATGGCAAAGTATAAATAGATTAATTAGAGATTTTTATAAATCTGCAGAATTAAAAAATTATAAATTTTCTATTATATTTGATTTAAGAAAATTGGGTAAATTAGAATTAAAAAAATATGAAGAGTGGAGAAAACTATTTACTTCTTTAAAAAATAAAACTAGTAAATTTATTAATAAAACTTGTTTAATTGTTGATAATATTATATTAAAAATGTCAATTAATATGTTTTTATTACTTTATAAATCTGTTAGACCATTAAAAGTAGTTCAAAATTTTCAACAATCATTACAGTTTATTAATAACTTAAATTAAATAATTTAAAGTAATAAATATATTATATATTAAGGTGGATTAATCTCATACATCTTTGAGAATAATTTTTAATTATTTTATATAATGAAGTAAGATTATTTATAGAGATTAAAAAAGAAACAAAATTTTATAATTTTGAAATGTATTGCACATTACTTCTTTTTTATTTTTTTTAGAATTATATTGTGATTATAATCTTAATTATAATCTTAATTATAATCTTAATTATATAAATACAAAATAATTAGAAATTTAAATATTTTTTTTTTATTATAATATATTAAATGACTAATTTATATGACTATATAATAATTGGTGGTGGTCCATCAGGATTAATATTATCATATTATTTATCTAAAAAAAATTATAAAGTTTTATTACTAGAAAGTTCATTAGCACTAGGAGGTTGTCATCGTGTATTATATAATGATAATGGATTACATACAGAACATTCTCCTAGAATATATGTAAGTTCATTCTATCATTTTTTTGATTTTTTAGATAAAGAATTAAATATAAAAATAGAAGATTCATTTGTTCCATATATATTTCAGTTTTTTAATAAACAATTAATTAAATTTTTTGCTAATATGGATATTTTAGATATGTCAAAACTTTATTTAATTTATCTTAAATCACATGTTATTAAAATTAAGTTTTCTTTAAAATATACTGTTAAAGATTTTGTACAAGAATATAATTTTGGAGAAAAATCTATTAAAATTTTAAATAATTTTTGTAATTTAATTGATGGTGGAGATATAGATAAAACATTATTAGTGACTTTTTTAGATTCTATTGATAAATTATCAATTTATAAAATTTTACAACCTAATGAACCAATGAATAAATTAATATTTAGTAAATTTGAAAAAAAATTACTAGAACAAAAAACAGATATAATATTAGGTCAAGAAGTTATATCAATAAAAAAAAATGGACAAGGATATCAAGTATTTACCAAAAAAAATGATTATTTAACTAATAAATTAATATTAGCAATTCCTCCATTTGCTATTAATAAAATTAATAATGCTGTTAATTTATTAGGATATGATCAAGAAAATTTTACTAAATGGTGTAATTATAGTTTATATAAAGATTATATATCATTTTCATTTGAATTTGATACTCAAATTGAAAGTACCAAAAATGTACATGGTGGTATATCCGAACATGTTTGGGCAGAATATTTTATTGATATGTCTTATTATTTTAAAAATCAAAAAGGTAGTTTAATAATTTTAACTATAAGTAATTTAGATAATATCGATCCTATTTTAAATAAAACAGCTAATCAATTAGATAGACAAGAATTAATTAATAGAGTAAAAGATATATTAAAACAAAGATTAAAAATTAATATTGAACCAATAAAATATGATATGTCTCCAAATATTAAAAAAATAAATGGTAGATGGATTGAACATGATAGGTCTTTTTTATTAACTGATCAAGGTATATTAAGACCAAGAATTATTCCACAAAATATTTATACAGTTGGGCATCATAATGGATATAGTCATCATAAATATAATACTATTGAATCTGCTTTTATAAATTCTTTAATATTTTTAAATAGTGTAGAAGATTTTAAATTTAAGTTATTAATTCCTACACCTTTATCAAATATTATATTAATACTAATATTAATAATTTTATATATACATATGATGTTAATGAATAATATAGATTAAAATAATTATTTATAGATTATAAAATTGATTTTTTTTAAATAAATTTTTATAATATGTCAAGATCAGATTTTCAGTCTCCTAATACATCACCTTTAATTAAATCTCAAGAACAAGAATTTAATTCACCAGATGAAATTTATTTAACAGATGTATCTGAATGTCCTAATCCACCTAAAAAAAAAACAGAGTATACTGTATTTGATTCTAATACAAATAAAACTATAAAACCTGTTTGTTTAGGTACATTAATGGGAGCTTTAGAAGCATATCATCGAGGAATGCAATTAGATGATGAAGAAAAAGAATGTTTAAGATCTGCAGGTTATGATGTTTAATATATCTTAAATATATATAACTACTTAAAGATTAAACAATATTATAATATGTAAATAAGATATCATCCAGCAATATAAATTTATTTAGTAATAATTATATATGATATCTGAAATTATTATATAATAAATATACTAACAGCAAGTAATTAATTAATATCAACTGCTAAAGCTACGTGGGTTCGAATCCCACCATATAATTCTTTATATGTGTCCGAGAGGTTAAAGGAGGTTTAGTAATATGTATATTGTTTATATAAATTATTTGTTTTAGTGCGTTGTAATACCAGAATAAATTATAATATATATATTATATATATATAACTACTTAAAGATTAAATAATAATATAATATGTAAATAAGATATCTTACAGCGATTAATTAAAACAATAATAATATTACCTTTAAAGGGTTTTATAGTATTTGATATCTGATCATTGCTCCTTTAGCTTAGTCGGTAGAGCGCAGTACTTATAATGCTGAGGTCGGCAGTTCGAGCCTGCCAAGGAGCACATTTTGTTATATATATTATATATATATAACTACTTAAAGTTTAAATAATACTATTATATGTGAAATAGACATCTAACAGCAATTTCTAACATTCACCTTAATAGAATTCAAATGATGTCTGTGAGTTTTCATTTTTATATTGTAATATAATATTTATTATATTACTCCTGCTGAGTTGCCCGAGTGGTCTAAGGGGGTAGACTTAAGATCTACTGTATTCGTACGCGTGGGTTCGAACCCCACACTCAGCACTCTTTTGTATAGTCTTCTAACAGCAATTATACTTGCCTTTTAAGCATGTGGTTATTGGTTCGAATCCAATAATAGAGTTTATCTCTATTTAGCTCAATTGGTAGAGCGCATTATTAATGAAGACAGATTACAAAACCCCTTTTGCTCCTTTAGCTTAGTTGGTAGAGCGCAGTACTTATAATGCTGAGGTCGGCAGTTCAAGCCTGCCAAGGAGCACACAAATATTTTACCCAATAATCTCTAGGGATTATATTTTTTTTATTTTTTTGTAAAAAAAATGTTTAAAATATTTATATTATTAATCTTGTTTATTATTATTTATTTTATATATATTGGGGTTTGATTTATGATTTAAAGTTTTTTTCATAAAGATTAAAATTATGTGTAAAACATTGATGAGTAATATCAGTTAAATATAATGATTGAATTATATATTTATAATTATTAATTTGTGCTAAATTACGAGATATAGTATAATAATTATGCAAATAATCAAATATTTCATATCTATTTTTAAAATTTAATAAAAATAAAATATTATAAAATCTTCTAAATTTAAAAATAAGATTATTTTTTTTATCTAAATTATCTTTAATCATAATTAATATATCATTATCAAAATGCTTATATAAAGATAATGTTTTATATTGATTTAAATTAAAATCCATATTAATTATAAAATAATATTATTTTAGAAAAAAAACTTATATGATAATATATAAGATTATTATGATTAAATTTGAGCCAAAAAAAACTAGTTTAAAGTTAAAAAGAACTGATAGTACTATTTTAACTTTATTAAAATATGATAATGGTGAAACACAAATACTATCAATACCTTCACCAATGAAGATTTATAATATTAATAAAAAAATAATTAATTATTCAAAATTATAAAATTATATTAATTTAAATATAATAGTATAATTTTATAATTTATTTATAAAATTCAAATACTTTTTTTTATATTTTAGATATTTATATTTATTTTTATAATCTAATTCATTTTTACATTTTTTTTCTAAATCATGACAACTAACTTTTATACCATTTTTATAACAAGTTTCTGATTTTATACCATTATTATTTTGTTTATGTATTTGTTGTGAATTTTCAATTCCATTTTTATTTGTATAACTAGATTGATATGATGTTTCAAAAAATCCCATTTATATTATATAATTTGAAAAAAATTTGTAAATATATATAAATTAAATAAACTACTTAAAAAAATATTTATTATATAATATGTTTAATAGACATCAAACAGCAAAATTTTATTATTATTAAAATATTGTGATGTTAGTATTAACGCGCAAGGTTGCCCGAGTGGTCTTAAGGGGTCCGAGTCAAGATCGGCTAGAAGTATTAATTCTGCGTGGGTTCGAATCCCACACCTTGCATATTTTACCTCTGTAGCTTAGTTGGTAGAGTGTCAGAATCATAACCTGAAGGTCACCAGTTCAATCCTGGTCGGAGGTAATAATTTTTTTTTTCTAAAATGAATCTATGGATAATGATTTTATTTCTGATATTTCTGATGATAATAAATCAATTAATGAAACATTAACTGATTCAACTAATAACGAAATGATAAGTTCAACAAAAGACATTGTTTTACAAAGAAAATTAGAAAGACAAAAAATAGAAGAACAAGAATATAATAGAAAGGTTAATGAAATTTTAAATGATAATAAAAAGGATAAAGAACATTATAACTATTGTACATTAGATACTTAACAACAACAATTATAATTTTTTTATAATAATTATAATTTTTTTATAATAATTATATTTTTTTTTATATTATTATTATATAATGGTTGATTGGAAATCTAAATATTTACAGATGAAATTAAAATATATTAATACTAAACACAAAATAAGTGGTGGTGCAGAAAATAATCTACAAGTTGTGCAAAATTTATTACCTTTTTTGAAACAATACAAGATGAAAGTGAAAATAGAAGATTTATCATCAAAAGAACAATTGACTTTATTTTTAACCGACATTGTGGGTTTAACAGATACAGAAATAGAACAGAAATCGAGTTTTTTAATGAGTTTTTTAAAAAAACATATTTCATTATTTTATTTTATTGATACAAAAGACAAACTTACATTTATAACAAAGAATGGTTTAAGGCTAGATGGTAGGAGTCTAGATCAAAAATTTTTGGATAAATTATGGAAATTTACAGGAACAGAGTTTATAACACATATGGAAATGTTAAATGACGAACAAAAAAGAAGCTTTTTAGAAATATTTTTTAATCAAGTATATTGGAAATATTATTTTGACAATAATTTACTTTTTATGAATTTATTGACATCTTTATTTATTAATATAAGTACAATTAAAATTGTACTTAAAATATTATTAACAGTTGAATTTAAGCAAGGAGACATTCGAGATTTAATTTTAAAAGGCTATATTTTAAGTAGTAATTTAGATTTTAATTCAAGAAATAAAGTTATAGATTTATTATATAAAAATCATAAGGATGAGTTTAAAGATTTATTTAAAAATTTTGGAAAATTATTAAAAGATAAGTTTACTGAGGGATTCGGTGGTCGAATATTTAGAGAACTAGCAAATTATACACAAGAAAACAATGAACAAAAATTAGATATAAAAAAAATAGAATCGACAAGTAAATTAGTCAAAGGTTTAAATGAATATTTTAATGTAGATAGCTTAAAAATACTACTTAAATTACTTATTGAGAGTGATGGGAGTGATCAGTATTTATTTTTTTGGATAGTAGAAGTGGATAAGCTTATAACATCTTCTAATACATCAAACGTGGCTAAAGTTATAGAAGACGAAGAATTACTGGAAAAATATAAAGAAATTAAAGAATTTAATAATAAAAAAGGAACCATAGAAAAAGATAAAAAATGTCTTAGAGATGAGCAATGCGTGTCACCTATGGAGTGTAATAAAGATTTAGGATACGGATTTACTAGTGACACGGGAAAGTGTAAATATAAAAATATCTAGATTTATTGTAAATATACACATTTTTTTTTATGCGTTTCCATTTGTCCTCGCGTAAAATCTTTATTACAACCATTACATTTTACTATCTCTTTTCTTCTTTTTTATCTTTTTTCTAATCTAGCTTTTTTTTGTTCTTCTGTTTCTTTTGCTAATCTGTTTTTTTTTGCTACAGCTTCTTTTTTTTGTCTTTCTTTTTTTTTATCAGCATCCATATTCGCATATTTTTCTCTTCTACCTGCTAATCTAATTTTTTTTTCTTCTACAGTTTCATTTTTTAATTTATTATTATGATATTCTAATTGTTGATCTAACAATTTTCTTTTATCTTCATCATTCATATTTGCGTATTTATCACGTGCTCCTTGTAACCTTACTTCTCTTTGTTCTGGTGTTTCCTTTTCTTTTCTAATTCTTTTTTTTCTCTATTCTATTGTGTTCGCACTCGTGGGTTCAAATCCCACACCTAGCATATTTTTTTTTAAATCATCAATTCAAAATTTTCTTTTGCTTTAAAATAACCTTCTGAATCTGGTTCATAATATTTATGAGTTGCATATTCTTTATAATTTTCTAATAAAACTTTAAATTTTGCATATCTTTTATTATGTTCATCTACACTACGTGCTTCTAAAGTAGTAGAAGGTGGTAATGCATTTTGAATAAGTTTATTAGTTTCATCAATTATTTTATCTGTTATAGGTTCATCACAACTAATTTGTTTATGACCAGCAAGCCAAAATTTTGATAAACGAGTTTTATTAGTAGGTAATGGTTCTCCATTATTAATAAAATACAATAAAATATCTACGGCTTTGGTATTTGTATTATACATATATTCATAAATAATATCAAAAGAATTTTTATCGAAAAATTCTTTATCATATTCATTTAAATTATGATAATCTTCAATAAATTTATGTAAATCATTTAAGGAAGGTGAATCTAAATGATCTGACATTTATATTAAAAAATTTTTAATGAATCAATTTATAATTCTTATTTTTTTTTATTATTTATATTAATTATTTAAGACTATATTTATTATTATAAAGATGGTTATAAATAATTTTTTCTTTGCGATAATAGATTATGATTATTTAGAAAATTTAAGAGCTAAAAAAATATTTTGTTGTTTATCTAGTTCACATTTAAATGGTTTTATTGATAATAATAAAATAAGAATTGTAAAATTATATGATAAAAATAATAATATTATTAAAGGAACATATAGACATGATATAGATTTTTTATATAATATAAATAGATATTTAAATGGACAAGAAAATGATTTAAATTTATTTATAGATCAAGAAATAGATTATGTTGTTGATTATACATATTATTTAAGACTTTTACAAAGAAAAATAAAAAAAAAGAATTATAGAAAAAGATTTTTAGAATATTATAAATCTAATATTAGAAATTTATTAAAACGTCAAATTAATGGTAATAAATAAATTTATTTTTATAAAAGTATATAAAATTGTTATATATATAAAGATATATGATAAATAAATTAAATGATGATATTTTTCTACATATAGTAAATTATCTTGATATAATTGATATTTATAATTTAAGATTGAGTTATAGTGAACAAATTAGTAATTATTTAACTACGATTATACTTTTTCATAGAATATTTGGAAAAGTTTATTATAAGAATATTGATATATAAAACAAAAAATTTATTTTTTTTTAAATGTAATAATTAAATAAATTATGATATATAAATAAATTATTATAATATTTTAGATGCAGGTTAATCGGAATATTATAGAAAATACATATATAAATAATATTTGTTTTAATCAAAACTATGAATTAATTTTAATATCTACAAATTATGGATTTGAGATATTTACAAGTTATCCAGCTAGAAGTTTAAGAAAAAATATATTAGGACATAATATTAATTTAATTGAATCATATTATAATAGTAATTTAATATTTTTAACAGGTGATTTTTATGACGATTATGAGATATTTAATAAAAGATTAGTAGTATATGATGATTATAAAGAAAAAATTGTTGGTTGTATAAATAATGAAATTGTAATATTAAACATAAAAGTTTCTAAAGAATATGTTTTATTTTGTGACAAAAATAATATTTATTGTTATGATTTTCATAATTTAAGTATACTTAATAAATATGAATATTTTGAAAATAATTTTAATATAAATTTTAGTTTATCAGTTTATTATAATAATTATCTAACAACAATAATTGATAATAATAAAATAAGAATTATAAACCTTGATAATAATTCAATAAAAATATTATCATCTAATAAAAATCCAATTCAATTTTTTATTTTATCAAAGGATGGACAATATTTAGCAACAACATCAGGTGGTGATAAAATAAAAATATTTGATACAAAAAAAACGGAATTAATTAGAATATTAAAAAGGGGAAGTATAACATGTAATATAAAAAGTATAAATTTTAACATTAATAATTCTAAAATTATAGTAACATCTGATTTATCAACAATACATATATTTTTAAATTTTAAAGAATATGATTATAAAATTAATAAACCTATGTTAAATAAAGTAGCAAAATACTTTGATTATGATTTATTTGATTATGATTTTTCGTATAATAGAATTAATTTAAAAAATGGTTATAAAATAGCTGGTATACATAATGATAAATTTATTATATTTGATTTATGTTGTGAATGTATAATATATAATGGTTGTGTATGTGATTTTGAAAATAAAATAGTTGATATAATAAATGATTTACATTTAATTAATTATAAATATAAAAATGTTTCATAAGTATAGTAATAACGATTATTTATTAAATAGTAAGATTATAAAATTGATTTTTTATAATTAAAAAGTTATATATGACTAATTTACCTATAACATATAAATTAAACGAAACTGAATTTAGCGATATTATTAATACTAATGATATAGTTAATATTAAAGAAATTACAATAAGTAATGATTATAAAATTTATTACATTAATGATTTAGCAATTTTCAATATTATTTTTAAAAAAGATACTAATTTATCATTAAGTACTTTAAAATCTTTAAGTAAAAAAAAACTTGAAACATTAGAGGATTATAAGTTTGCTATACAATGTTATTTAACAACACTTAGTTTAATGATAGTTAAAAAGGTTCCTATTGATTGGAATGAATTTAAAAATTATCTAACTTGTAAAATTGGATTTGAAAATAGTGAAATTGAAGTTAATGTAAATGTAAAAGATGAATATAAACCTAATGAAGAATATAATTTTGCAAAAGAAAAATTTATGGTTGTTAATAATAAAGAACCAATTTATAATTGGAATGATATAGCATCAGAATTAACTAGTTTAGATTTAAGTTTTACAGGTTGTGTTTAAAAATATATAATATATATTATATAACTACTTAAAAAGATATTAATAATGTAATATGTAAAATAGAATATTATATATTTTACAATTTAATATATTTTTTATAATATATTATATATATATATATAACTACTTAAAAAGATAGTTATAATATAATATGTAAAAAAGAAAAGCTTTGACATCTAACAGCAATTTCCAACATTCATATAGAGAATTTAAAAGATGTTAGTTAGCTGAGTTGCCCGAGTGGTCTAAGGGGGAAGACTTAAGATCTTCTAGCTTCGGCTGCGTGGGTTCGAACCCCACACTCAGCAAAAAGTTTTAAAATTTAAAAGTTTTTATAATTAACCATTTATATATATTAATCATCCTACAGCATTTATATCGCAATATAATTTAAATTTATCTATTATTATCTTACGTTGTTCATCTTCATTCTATATACTTATTGATAAATTTAAATTATCTGAATGGTATTAGCCATTTTTCTCTATTATAATCATTGCATTATATTAGAAACAAATTAAGGTGTGCTTTTCTACCTAAATAAGAATTGGATGTTTTCAACTTCATCTAAAAGAGTTGGGATGTTTGTATGTTCGTCAAAAAATATACAAAGGATGATTGAATTACAAAATAACATTTATGTATTTATATATCTTCATTTTTATATATCTCTTATTTTGTCCAGGATGCTAAACGGTTAGCGTCTAACAAGAGAATTAGATTGAGTTGGTTCAACTCCAACCCTGGACTCCAGTTTTTATAACTGGAAAACTAGAACTTTAAAATTAGTTCCTCCTTAGCTCAGTAGGTAGAGCAACAGGCTGTTAACCTGGAGGTCGGTGGTTCGAACCCACCAGGAGGAGCATTATGTTTTAATTTTTGCGATAGTTAAAACAATTATCTTAATCGCTTTTTATTCCTCCTTAGCTCAGTAGGTAGAGCAACAGGCTGTTAACCTGGAGGTCGGTGGTTCGAACCCACCAGGAGGAGCATTTATTTTTTTTTAATTTTATTTTATATATATATATATATATTTTAAATATATATAACTATTTAAAATTTTATTACTAAATATATGTAGATGGAAGATACCATTTTACAATTACCAAGATTAATAAAAGACAGGACAATAAATGAAAGATATTTAGTAAATAATGAAATTAGAATTTGGACTGGTAAAAAATTAAACTGTCAACATAATAAACAAAAATGTGAATGTAAAATTTGTACTCCTACTAATTATTGTTTACATAATATACTTAAAAGACATTGTAGAACATGCACTCCTAATGTATTATGTGAGCATAATATTTTAATTTATAGTTGTAAAAAATGTTGTAATAAAGATAAAATATGCAGTCATGGAAAACTTAAAGGCAGATGTAAACAATGTGGTGGTGGTTCATTTTGTGAGCATAATAAAGAACGTGATAGATTAGAAAAATGTAATCCAGAAGGACATATTGTATGTGTTATGCGTTCTAGAATGAGTATGGCTTTAAAACGAGAATCTAAGTGTGAAAGTACAATAGAATTATTAGGTTGTAATATGGAAGACTTTTTACAATATTTGGAAAAACAATTTGACGATAATATGACTTTTGAAAATTACGGTCAATATTGGCATGTAGATCACATAAAACCTTGTGCTTCTTTTGATTTAAAAAATGAAGAAGAACAAAAAAAATG
>MDTC01249081.1_pt1 | contig 11186 bp, 6 predicted proteins | sample 811181 | NCBI WGS metagenome assembly MDTC01 (sample SAMN05326644, study PRJNA326480) | marine metagenome | isolation source: seawater | place: Pacific Ocean: North | collected 2011 | reverse complement strand
GTTTTTAGTATATCTTCATTCTTTATTTTTATATTTTTATACTTTTTCTCTAAAAATTCACATAATTTTTTGTCTTTTTCAATTCCAATATAATGTTTAGTTTTTCCAATTATATTTTTAGTTAAAGCCCCTTGCCCTGGACCAACTTCTAAAACAAGATCTCTCTCGGATAAATTAATGATTTCTAATATGGTGTTTATAGTATATTCGTTTATAAGAAAATTTTGGCCTAAACTTTTCTTTGGTTTAATTTTTTCTGTCATTTTTATTATTAACAATATTTAGTGACGCACTTATTGCTGCTATTAAGCTCTCTGGGCTTGCTTTATTTGTTCCAGCTATGTCTAAAGCGGTACCATGATCTACCGAGGTTCTAATTATTGGCAGACCTAATGTTGTATTAACTATATTTCCAAATCCTAAAGACTTAATAACAGGTAATGCTTGATCATGGAACATAGACAAAATAACATCATGATCATCCCTTGTAAAAATTGTATCAGCAGAAAATGGTCCATAAACATTATATCCCTCGTCTTGCATATGCTTTATTACTGGAATTATAATATTTTTTTCTTCGTTTCCAATGAAGCCATTTTCTCCAGCATGAGGGTTTAGTCCGCATATATTGATTTTTGGATTTTCAATTGAAAATTTTTCTTTTAACTCTTGACTGATAATTTTTATATACTTTTCCAATCTATTTTTTGTAATAAGTTTGGTTACATCCTGTAATGGCACATGTGTAGTTAATAGCGCAATCTTTAAATTTTCAGTATGCAACATCATTATTGGTTCACTCTTTGTTTTATGCGCAATATATTCTGTGTGCCCGGAAAAATTTTCGCCATATTTCATTATTATGCTTTTCTGTACAGGGCCTGTAACAATTGCATCTGCATTATTATCTAGACATGCTTTTATACCTATATCAAGTGACTCTAATATCAAAGGAACATGTTTGATATTAGGGCTTCCAATCTTTACTTTTGTCGTATTTTTTATGTCATGTACTAAAATGTCATTTTCGCCTATTTTTGGAAGATCAGTATCATTTATATCTACCTTAATAAAATTTACTTTTTTCTTTAGTATATCCCTCCTTTCTTTTAAAAGTTCAATACTTGCAATAGAAATTAAATCTGCTGCAAAGCTTTTTTTTGAAATATCTAATATAATGTCATAACCTATACCTGCTGGTTCCCCTGGGGTTATTACGATTTTAGGAATACTTTTCATTAAAGGAATGGGTCCCAAGATTTTTCATCGATTTTATTTACTCTTTTTTTAGAATTTATATAAGTTTCTTGCGCTGTCTCTGAAACGTATTTAATATAGTTTTTCCCTTTTAGCTCGATTATCCAAGCATCAACCACTTCTTGAGCTCTGCTAGATGTTATATATCTCCTGGCAAGATTTATTTTAATTGCTTCTGTATTATCTTGATTTCTCTTCCCCAATACTTCTAAAATATGCCACCCAAATTGACTAGAAAAGGGGTCACTAATTTTATTAATAGGAAGAGTATCAATTATATCTTCGAATTCTGGTACAAAAGTTCCTGGTGCTGCCCACTCTAATTCTCCTCCTAATGATGCAGAAATTGTATCTTCTGAATAGGCTCTAGCTATGTCAGAAAAGGATTCCCCGCTTTCTATTCTTTTTTTAAGTTCAATCAATGAGCTTTTTGCTCTATCATCAGTTACAATTGCATTTCTTTTAATTAATATGTGCCTAACTTTTCTTTCTTCTATTTTAATTTTTTCCATTTCTTTTTTATCTTCTAAATAAAAAATATAATAGCCATTATTATTTTCAATTAGATTACTAATTTCTCCAATGCCCATATTCTCTAATTGATCTAAAAACATTTGAGGAACTTCTGTAATTTTTCTCCATCCAAGATCACCACCAGATAAAGCATTACCACTATCAGAATAATTTTTTGCTAAGCTTGTAAATTTTTCACCATTTAAAAATTTTCTTTTAATCATTTTAATTTTGTCTTTTGCAGAGGACTTTTCTTCTACAGATGGTTCTTCAGAAATAGAAATAAGAATCATAGATATCTTATATTGATTATTTTCTTTGAAAATGTGGCTCTGATGTTTTATAAACTCTTGGATCTCTTTTTTACTAACTTTCACCTTTTGGGAAACAATTCTTCTCTTAACTTCTCGAATAATAAGATCTTCTTTTAATAAACTTCTATATACGTTGTAGTCAACGCCTTGACTTATTATTTTTTCTCTAAATTCACTTAGGGAAACCCCTGATTTATTTGCCATATCTTCCATAGCTTTATCTATCATCCACTCCTGAACATTCATTCCAGAATTTTTTGCATAGTTTAGCTGTAATCTAGTATTTATCATACTTTCTAGAACTTGTTTTCTAAAAGCACTTTGATCAGCTGGAAGAGGATTGCCGCTAATCCGATACTGATTAATAATAAAGTTTAACTTTTTTTGATATTCTGATTGTGTAATTACGTCATTCTCAATAATTACAATCGCTTGATCTAAAATTTTTGCAAATGAATTTGCGCAAAATAATAATGACATTATTAAAAAAATAGAGAATTTCATATTTAATATTCTTTATCAATATATCCCTTTATACTTGATTCTATTGTATCACCTAAAGGTGTTCCAACGTCTGTAAAACCTTTTAACATGATCTGGAATTGAATTTCTTTCTCATAAACCTCTATATCAGTTTTATATCTTCTCTGAATTAATCTGGCCTTCCAACAGCAACTCTCGTATTCTAGCCCAGCTAAGGTCTCTATGTCATCTCCTGTGTCTGTATTATTTTCGTTATTTTTGAAGTCATAATTCCACCTCCCAAGCAAACTTAAATTATTTGCAACCTCCCAAGCAAAACTCATGTCACCTTGAGCGATATCGTTTTTTGAATATCTATAACTTGCATTAAAAATATTATTTCCTTTGCCTCTATATTGAAATGTATGATTGTTAAATACAGTTTTTTGATCATCAGCATTTGAGTCGTAGAGAAAAGTCGAAATTAGACTTATATTTTCTTTTGGCCTATATTCCATTTCTGCAATGTAATTTGAATTTGATCTCGTATATAAAGTTTCATTATCAACAGAAATATTTCTATCTTCAAAATAAATTATTTTGCCAATGCTAATATTAAAAATATTTCTGTAATTTTCTAGATCATAAAAGTTATTTGAAATAGAAATAGATAATTGATTTGCATCACTGGTTCTATCTAAGCCAGAAAATCTATTATCCCTAAATAGCTGTGCAAAAGAAAAAGTATTTAAACCTGTGTCAAATATTGGTATATCATCTTGATTTTCTTCTTGTGCATATAAGTAAAATAATCTCGGTTTAATCTGGTGCACTAAGTTTGAATCTTTTAATTGCTTTGATAGTACCATTTCACTATTAATACTAAATATCGGAATAGTTTTACTTGGGCTTGACGAATATCCTGAAACTTGATTATCTAGATTATATTGAGTATGTTGTATTTTAATTCTTGGTGTGATTTCTAAACCTTTCATAAAGAATGTCCTGTCTATGCCAAACTGAATATCAGATCTTGTACCATCAACTTTTGTCTCATAATCATGGTCCCATTCTGTTATTGACGTCAAAATATCTAAATTCGCAAACTCTCTATCCCATCTTTTGCTGATTTCAATCTTAGGTAAAATATCATAAGGTTCTGATTCATTTGTTAATGATTTATCAAATGTTTGATAGCCTGAGAACTCACTATAAACTCTCCAGTCATTTTTTTGGTATGTAGCTTTAATATATCTTGAGCCATACGTTGTGCTTACTCCAGCAATTCCATTTCCAAAATCGTCATAAAAGTCTTTATCAGAAATTTTCTCGTAGTGCGTATCGATAAATAAATTTGGATTCACTTGATGTTTATGATCAACTAATATCTTATATCTATCGTCAACATATTCTGAATCATCACCTAGGTACGAAACATAAATTGCGCCATCAAAATTATTTTCTAAATATCTAAAAGTCGTTTCTATTTGACTTCCTCTGTCTTGTAAATATGATGGCTGAATTAGCATGTCCATATTTGGTGCGATATTCCAATAAAAAGGTGTGAAAATATCTGGGCCTTTTGTCCAACTTCCCGACCAGTCTGGCACAAGAAAGCCAGTTTTCCTTTGTTCATCTAGAGAAAATCTCATATACGGAGAATAAAAAACGGGCACACCTTTTACCGATACAAAAACATTCCTACCAGTACCTACTCCTTTTTCAAAATCTAATTCGGTACTTTTACTAATTAGATTCCAGTCAGGATTTATTAAATCACATGTTGTGTAAGTAGAATTTTTTAAAAACATTTTTTTATTTTTTAATCTAACACCATACCTAGCTTTTCCCGATATATCTAAAGAAGGATATTTATATTTTGGAGATATAAAATCTGTTCTTCCTTCTTTTGTATTATATTCAGCGTAGGGTGCTTTAACTTCGATACCATCAGCATCATATTGAACACTCCCACTTAATCTCGCTCTATCCTCAGCTTGTAAGAAATTAGCTAATTCACTTTTAATAGTTTCGCTGCCCCTTATTATTTTGGTGTCTCCTTGAAGAATTGTAATTCGTTTATTTTCATCCCAATATGATTCGTCAGCTTCAACTTTAATTAAATCTTTATTCTCAGTAACATCTTTGGATTTTTGATCTTTAGTAATTTTCTTTTGATTATTTTCATCTTTATAGACTCTAATTTTATCTTCATTGAAATCAATTTCTGTTTCTGAGACCTTAATATTTTCAACAAATTTTAAAGAGCTTTCAAATGAAGAAACTTTATTTGTTGAGCTTTTGCTATTTTCCTCAAAAGAATGAGTTTTGTATAAGTCATATATAGAACAACAGAAGAAATTTTTATCTTCTATATTTCCAGTATTTTCAGCATATAAACTACTATTTATTAGCATAAAAACACAAATTATTATTTTGTTAGAATTTTTCATATAACATATATTATATAACAAAAATTTGAGATAATTACCGTAATATACTTTTTAAAAGAGGTTATTTTGAAGAGGTTCAAAAATATAAAGATCTTTAAAAATCAACGCCAATTAAGCGTAATTGCCCTTTTGGGATTTATTTCTATTTCTGTATTAATGGTTATTTTTCAGCCAGAGCCCGAAGCTAACGTGAATCAGCCTATACCTGTTGTAGTTGATGCTATGAAATTGAAGGTTCAAAATATTTCTCCAGTTGTTGATTATACTGGGAGATTGGAACCATCAAAAAAAGCAGAGTTAAAATTTGAAATTAATGGAAAATTGGCAAAAAAATTAGTGCAGCCTGGAGAGCATGTAAAGTCGGGTGATATAATTTTAAAATTAGAAGAGTTCGAAATATATAAAAAGTTATACGAACTATCAAAAAGAAATTTTAACTTACAAACTAAAGAAGTTGAAAGAATGGCAATTTTAGATAAAAAATCTTTATTGTCAAAATCACAATATGATAAAACCGTTCAAAAACAGATCGAACTAGAATCTGCAATGTATAGAAGTAAACAAGATTTTCAAAAAACTTTTATAAAGGCTAAGTTTTCCGGAATTATAAACGAAATTAATATTGATGAAGGTGATACAGTTAGTCCAAATAGTATAGTGGCAAATTTGATTGATACTTCAAGTTTAGATTTGTATGTAGAAGTAAGGGGAGACGTTATTGAAGGCCTAAAGCTTAATATGGATATTGAAGTTTCGTCGAATCAAATTACCTCTAGTGGAAAATTAATTTCCTTTCAAACAAGTCCAAATTTAGAGACATATACCCATCTTTTAAGAATAAGAATTAAGGATGGAAGGTTCAGATCAGGCATGCTTGCTAACGCAAAATTTATATTGCCTGAAATTAATAAAAGTTTTGGAGTTCCAGTATCGTCTGTACTTAGTGATAATGGACAAAAATTTGTTTTTGTAATCGATGAGAAAAAATTACAAAAAAGACAGATAAATGTAATCACAAGATTTGATGAGATTTATGTTATTGATGGTAACATAAAACCAAATGACCTTATTGTAACCAAAGATGTTTCTTCGCTTTCAGAAGGTCAAGATATATTAATATCTAGTCAGTAAAAAACTATGATAGATTATTCGATTAAAAACCCATTGGTTGTAAATTTATTTTTATTATTAATTGTAATAATAGGAATTATTTCTTGGCAATCTATGCCTGAAGAAATGTTTCCGGTTGTTGAAAAAGATGCTATCAAGATAATTACAAAATACGATGGAGCATCCCCGGAAGAGGTTGAAAAACAAGTAACTATTTCAATTGAGGATACTTTAGATAACCTTCAAGATGTAGACTTCTACTATTCAAAAAGCTCTGAGAGTGTATCAGCTATAAATTTAAGATTAAAACCAGAAGCTGATGTTGACGAATTATTAAGAACTGTTAGAGATTTAGTTGATGCAATTGATGGTTTCCCTGAAGAAGCAGACGATCCAGAAATTTCAAGGGTTAAAACTAGGTTTCCGGTCATTAGTGTAAGTATATTTGGAGAAACAAGACAAAGTTTATTATTCGCAAACGCAAAAAAAATAAAGCAAAAGATAATGCAACTAGATGGAGTTGCTGGTGTTGGTATTGCAGGAAATAGAGATGATGAAATTTGGGTCATAATTAATCCTTCAGTAATATCTGCAAAACAAGTATCAACAAAAGAAATTATTAGTGCTCTAAAAAATAATATTCGAGATTTACCCGGTGGTTCTGTTAAAGCAACAGAAGGAGATATTCTCTTAAGGGGTTTAGGCTCATCATCTATAAAAGCAATTGAAAATATAACTTTAAAAAACAATAGTATAGGCGGTCAATTATTACTAAAAGAAATTGCATCAGTTGAACAAAGATTAGAAGAAGAGGATTCTGTTGGACGATTTAACGGCAAAAAAGCAGTGAATATGTCTGTAACCAAAACAGCTGAGGCCTCTGTATTTGATGTTTCAAATAATGTTAGGAAAATTGTGAAAGAATATTCATTACCTCAAGGCCTTCAGGTATCTGTTTTTAGCGACTTTTCAAAAAATGTCAAAACTAGATTGGATACAGTTAAATCGTCTGGCTTAATTGGCTTATTTTTATTACTTCTCTCTTTGTATTTGTTTTTAAATTCACGGGTTGCTTTTATTACAGCTTTTGGAATACCAGTCTCATTTTTAGTTGCAGCTTTTGGCATGTACGCATTTGGATTTACAATAAATATGGTTTCTCTATTTGCCTTCTTAGTTGCGTTAGGTATGGTTGTTGATGATGCAATTATTGTTACAGAAAATACTTACAGACATATCGAGTCAGGAATGGATCCTGTTTCAGCATCAAAAATTGGAGCGAAGGAAGTTTTTTGGCCAATTGTAGCTTCAACATTAACAACGATAGCTGCGTTTCTTCCAATGTTGAGTATATCTGGTACTTTAGGAAAATTTATCGAGGTGATTCCATTGGTAGTTACAGTTGCACTCCTAGGATCTCTAATGGAGGCTTTTATCGTATTGCCTTCACATTGCGCAAGTTTTCTCAAAAAACCAGAAAAAAATAATCCTAAAAAAGAAAGGTGGAAAAATATTTTATTGAAATACAATAAATACTTAAGTGTATGTATAAAAAATAGGTACTTGGTTTCTAGTGTAACCGTTGGAATTTTATGTGTAATTATTACTTTTGCAGTTACGAGAATTCCTTATTATCAATTTGGTAAAGTTGATAGTGGCCAATTTTTTATAAATGCTGAAGCATCTATTACTAGTAGTGTTAGAGATACTGAACGACTTGCCATGAAACTAGAAAAGGTCGTACTGTCAGAGTTAAACGAAAATGAGCTAGAATCACTATACACAAATGTCGGTGTAAGTTTTAAAGACTTTAGCAGGTTTGATTTGGGAAGTCAGTACATTCAGATTGTTGTGAGCTTGAAAAAAAGTAGCCCTCAAGGATTTGTAGATTATGTTGTAACTCCTTTATTTAATTTATCTTTTGATAGTTATGGTAAAAGAGATAGAAGTGAAAAAGAGATAATAAATTCGTTAAGACAGAAAATTTCTTCAGTCTCTGGACTTCAGAAAGTTTCTATAAAAAAAGCTGAAGGAGGACCAGGTGGTTCAGATATTGTAATAGGGGTTGTAGGTCAAAATCAAAAAGTTTTAACAAAGTATGCAAAAGAAATAGAAGATTTTCTATCACGTATTGATGGGGTGAAAGATGTTGAGCAGGATCAGGATCCTGGAAAAGTTGAATTTAAATATAAAATAAATAATAGAGGTAAAGAATTAGGTTTAACTCAAGCAGATATTGCTGAGTCTGTTAGAACAGGTTTTTTAGGTCTTGAAACCGCTCATTTTAATTTGGAAGGAGAGCGTGTTCCAGTAAGATTAATATATTCTGAAAAATATAGATATGATAGTAGTAAGCTTTATCAACTACCAATTATTTTAAAATCTGGAAAAACCATATATTTAGCTGAAGTAGCAGATATTGAAGTCTCTAGAGGAATGAACACAGTTAGAAGAAGAGATGGTCAAAGGCTAGCAAAAATAAGTGCTGATGTTGATCCAAGTATAATAACACCGCTTGAAGTAACGGATATTTTTGACAAAAAATATAAAAAAGTTTTTAAGAATGATCCCTCATATGATTATATGTATCTAGGTAGTAAAAAAAGGAGTAGAGAAAATTTTGCAGATATGAAAAAAACTGCATTTATATCTCTTGGAATAATATTTTTTATTTTAGCAGTATTATTTAAGACGATAATAGATCCTCTTGTTGTACTATTTTCTATCCCATTTGCCGTAGTAGGGGTAATATTAGGACATATATTATTTGGATATAATTTACAATTTTTGTCCGTTATAGGTTTATTGGCCCTGATTGGAATCGTTGTCAACGATTCACTTATTTTAATTGATTTTTTAAAAAAACTTAGAAAAGAAGGGAAAAATAAAATAGATGCGACAATTCAGGCGTGTAATGTAAGAGCAAGGCCTATCATTCTTACGTCAGTAACTACATTCTTAGGAATATCGCCTTTAATCTTTTTTGCAACAGGACAAACAAAATTCCTTTCACCAATGGCAGTAAGCTTAGGTTTTGGCTTATTATTTGCTACTATACTAATATTAATTGTTTTACCATGTTTTTACTTAATTATGGATGATCTGAAAGAACTCGTTGTAAAAAAAGTAAAAATTAATTTTTAATAATTATTTATAAATTAATGAGGTAATATTTTGAGAAAATCGTTTTTAGATTTTAGTAGAGCAAATGCTGAAAAAAATCTACATTCAAGACTAAATATCTTGATTCTTATTCTTCTAATATTAATAATATTATTGATTAGTCGCTTGTACTTTTTGCAAGTAGTCAGTTTTGAGCACTTTGATACTCTTTCAGAAACTAATAGGATTAAATATATCCAAACGCCGCCTAGAAGAGGAATTATTTATGATAGAAATAATATGGTCTTAGCAGACAACTCTTCTCAGTACTCTATAGAAATAAATATTAAAGAAGCAAATAATATAAAAAAAATTATCAGTGGAATAAAAAAAGAAATTAATTTAACCCAAGAAGAAATTAATAGTTTTTATAAAAAAAAATCCAAGTATTCTCATCGTAACTCAATAATTTTAAAAACAAATTTAACTGATTCTGAAATCGCAAAAGTACTATCTATTCGATATAAATTTGATGGTTTAGATGTAACTGCAAGTCTTATGAGGAAATATCCATACAAAGAGATTACAAGCCATGTATTAGGAAATGTTGGTTACATTGATAAAAGCGATCTATCAAGAATAGATAGACAAAATTATAAAAGTATAAAATATATTGGTAAAACTGGAATAGAAAAATCGTACGAAAATATCCTCTTTGGAGTTCCAGGTTATAAACAAGTAGAGGTTAATGCAAGAGGCCGGCAAATAAGAAATATTGATGAAAAGCCCTCTGTGCCAGGTAAAGATATACATCTTACAATAGATATAAATTTACAAAAATATATGTATTCCAAAATGTTAGGTTTTTCGGGTTCATCTATAGCAATGAATCCAAAAAATGGAGAAGTATTAGGAATGATTAGCGCCCCAGCATTTGATCCGAATAATAATTTATGGGGGTCTTTTGGTAATTATGATGAAATAAAGGAGCTTAATAGTCCTATTTTCAATAGATCAATTAATGGTTTGTATTCTCCAGGTTCGACAATTAAGCCATTAGTGGCAATAAATGCAGTTAAAAATAAGGTTATTGACTTAGAAACAAGTTACTTTGCAGGTCCATTTTTTCAACTACCAACAAGTTCAAGAAGATATAGAGATTGGAAGCCTGAAGGTCATGGGGAAGTAAATTTACAAAAAGCTATCGAGCAATCATGCGATGTTTATTTCTATATGCTTGCTGACAACCTTGGTATTAAAAAGCTTTCATCATTTTTCAAATATTTTTCTTTTGGAGAAAAAACAGGAATAGATTTACCTTATGAATCGTCGGGTGTATTACCGTCCGAAGATTGGAAATTAAAGAATATAGGATACAAATGGACTGATGGCGATACTATAATCACTGGAATTGGGCAAGGGTACTTTCTATCAACTCCTTTGCAACTTGTATATGCTGCAAGCATAATTGCTAATAAAGGATTAATTGTTACTCCTAAGTTAAATAGAGATATAGAGATTGAAAAAGATAAGAAAACACTTGAAAAAGAAAATTTTTTAACAAATGAGATTAAAGATGAGTTGTGGGAAGCAATTAGACAAGCAATGTTTAATGTAGTAAATCAAGAAAACGGTACAGCTTATTGGACTACAAAGAATAAAAAAAATAATATTTCGGGAAAAACTGGTACTGTGCAGGTTTATTCATTATCACAAGAAACAGATGAGAGAGAAAAAGAGAATTTACCTAAACATTTAAAAGATCATTCTTTGTATATTGGATATGCTCCAAAAGAAGATCCTCAAATTGTTGTCGCTACGATAGTCGAAAACGTAGGTAGCGGAAGTAAATATGCAGCTCCTATTAGTAACGAAATTATTAACTATTATTTAGATAAAATAAGAGAGAGAAATTGAATAACAGTAAATTTTTTGGTATATCAGATAATACACTATTTATTTGTATAATATTTTT
>MDTC01207870.1_pt1 | contig 11187 bp, 10 predicted proteins | sample 811181 | NCBI WGS metagenome assembly MDTC01 (sample SAMN05326644, study PRJNA326480) | marine metagenome | isolation source: seawater | place: Pacific Ocean: North | collected 2011 | reverse complement strand
GGTAAAGATAAGGTTGCAGTTCCAACTACTGTTCATTGTGACCATCTTATTCAAGCAAAAAGTGGAGCAGAAATTGATTTAAAATCTGCAAATTCTGCAAGTGCTGAGGTTTTTAATTTTTTAGAATCTGTTTCTAATAAATATGGAATTGGATTTTGGAAACCTGGAGCTGGAATTATTCACCAAGTAGTTTTAGAAAATTATGCTTTTCCAGGTGGAATGATGATTGGAACAGATTCTCATACTGTTAATGCTGGAGGACTTGGTATGGTTGCTATTGGAGTGGGAGGAGCAGATGCGGTTGATGTTATGGCTGGTATGCCATGGGAGCTAAAATTCCCTAAATTAATTGGTGTTAAGTTAACTGGAAAATTAAATGGGTGGACTGCTTCAAAAGATGTTATTCTAAAAGTAGCTGGAATTCTTACTGTTAAAGGTGGAACTGGTTGTATTGTAGAATATTTTGGAGATGGTGCAAAATCTCTTTCCTGTACAGGAAAAGGAACTATTTGTAATATGGGTGCTGAAATAGGAGCTACCACTTCAACATTTGGTTATGATGATTCCATGAGAAGGTATTTAAGTGCTACTGGTAGAGAAGAAGTAGTAGAATTAGCTGACCAAATCGCCGAGCACTTAACTGGTGATAGAGAAGTTTACGAAAATCCAGAAAATTATTTCGATCAAGTTATAGAAATTAATTTGGATGAATTAACACCACATTTAAATGGTCCATTTACGCCAGATTTAGCAACTCCAGTTTCTGAAATGAAAGAAGCTGCTAAGAAAAATAAATGGCCTACAGATATTGAGTGGGCATTGATTGGTTCTTGTACCAACTCTTCTTATGAAGATTTGACAAGAGCAGCCTCCATTGTTGAGGATGCGGTAAATAAAGGGGTTCAGCCAAAAGCTATTCTTGGAATTAATCCAGGTTCTGAACAAGTAAGATATACTGCAGAAAGAGACGGATTAATGGACATTTTTAAAAAGTTTGAAACCACTAAAATTTTTACTAATGCATGTGGGCCATGTATTGGGCAATGGGATAGACCTGGAGCAGAAAAAGAAGAAGTAAATTCAATAGTTCATTCTTTTAATAGAAACTTTAGAAAAAGAGCTGATGGAAATCCCAATACAATGGCGTTTGTAACATCACCTGAAATGGTAGCAGCAGTAGCTATTTCAGGAAAGTTAGATTTTAATCCTTTGGAAGATGCTTTAACTAATAAAAAAGGAGAAAAAATTTATCTATCTGAACCTATTGGACATGAATTACCCAAAAATGGATTTGATGTAGAAGATAATGGATACCAACCACCTGCAGAAGATGGAACTAATATAAAAGTGGTTGTAAACCCAGATTCAGAAAGGCTTGAATTGTTAACTCCATTTAGCCCATGGGATGGTGAAAATATTTTAAACGCGAAGTTACTTATTAAAGCTAAAGGTAAATGTACTACTGATCATATATCAATGGCAGGTCCATGGCTCAGGTATAGAGGTCATTTAGATAATATATCTAATAATTGTTTAATTGGAGCTATAAATGCATTTGGTGGTGAAGCTAATGAAGTAACCAATCAACTTACCGGTGATAAAGGAGAAGTTCCAGCAACTGCACGAGCTTATAAAGCTGCTGGTATTCCAACTGTTGTCGTTGGTGATCATAATTATGGAGAAGGGTCTTCAAGAGAGCATGCAGCTATGGAACCAAGACATTTAGGTGTTATAGCTGTTATAGTAAAGTCTTTTGCAAGAATTCATGAAACAAATTTGAAGAAACAAGGAATGTTAGGTTTAACTTTTGATAATGAAAATGATTATGATCTCATCAAAGAAGATGACACATTTAATTTTACAGATTTAAAAGATTTTGCTCCCAAAAAGAGTTTGACTTTAGAAATCAAACATAAAGATGGTAATAAAGATAAAGTTAAGTTAAATCATACCTATAATGCTCAACAAATAGAATGGTTTAAATATGGTTCTGCATTAAATTTAATAAAGACAAATAATTAATGTTTATCAAAACGACTTTCCGTTTTTCATTATTTATTATTCTTATTTTAAATTCTTTCTTTTCCTTTTCTCAAGAAGAAACTAATACAAAAAAAATAGATCAATTATTTGTAAAATGGACTACTCCAAAATATCAAAACACAGATAATGTTCTTCAACTTACATGTCCCCGAATTGATACTGTTAGAATTGCTGTAATTGGACTAGGGAATCGTGGCCAAATGGCTCTTGAAAGACTACCAAAAATTGAAGGAGTAAAAATTATTGCCATTTCAGATATAGACTCCAATAAAGTAAACGAATCATTAGATAAATATTTTAAAGACTATCCCTACTCAATTCCAGATAAATATTATGGTAACAATGATTGGCAAATAATTTGTCAAAGAAAAGACATTGACCTTATTTATGTGTGCACTCATTGGGAATTGCATACACCAATTGCTGTTTTTGCTATGGAAAATGATAAGCATGTTGCAGTTGAAGTTCCAGCGGCATTAACAATTAAAGAATGTTGGCAGTTGGTGAAAACCGCTGAAAAGACAAGAAAGCATTGTATTCAACTTGAAAATTGTATGTATGATTTTTTTGAAATATCTACATTAAATATGGTTCAAAATAACTTATTGGGTGAGTTGGTTCATACGGAAGGAGCTTATATACACGATTTAAGATCATTAAATTTTAGTAAAACTTACTATTGGAATAATTGGAGGCTTCGAAATCTAAAAAAAACAGATGGTAATACATATCCAACTCATGGCTTAGGACCCTTAGCACATTTATTAAATATTCATAGAGGAGATAGAATGACCCATTTAGTATCTATGTCGAGTAGTCAATATGGTTTAAGTAAATATTTAAATGAAAATGCATCAACAAACATTAAATGGGAAGGTGAAACCTTTAAGAAAGGGGATATGAATACCACTTTGATTCATACAAATAATGGAAAAACTATTATGTTACAACACGATGTAACAAGTCCAAGACCGTATTCTAGACTCTTTACAGTAAGTGGAACTAAAGGTTTTATTCAAAAATATCCTGTAAAATCTATGTCTTTTTCACCAAACTCTCATCGATCATTGAATTCAAAAGATATTAATGATACCATTATCAAATATCAACCATCTGTTATTAAAAACATCAAGGGAAAAGCTAAAGAAATAGGAGGTCATGGAGGTATGGATTATATAATGGATTATAGATTAATATATTGTCTTAGAAATGGATTACCTCTAGACATGGATATTTATGATGCTGCAGAGTGGTCAGCAATAGTTGAGCTATCAAAAAGATCAGTAGAAAAAGGAAGTATGCCTATGAAAATTCCAGATTTTACTAGAGGAAACTGGAAAAAATTAAAAAAAGTAAATTATTACACTTATTAATCATATTAAAGTTTATCAACTTTAATATCTAGCGAGACCATTGACAATTTATCATCTATAGGAGTTGATCTGTAAACTATTTTATTTTTGGATTTCATAGCCATAATTATTACTCCCAATCCAGCACCTCCTTTTTTAGAAATTTGTCCATTGGTAAGTGTTTCCAAGTAAACTGACTTTAATCCTGCTTTGTCAAGGGTATTCAAATAATCAATATTTTTAAATAAATAATTGATTTTTTCATTATCAATCAAATTAGCAAATGAACAAATAAAAGCTTCTTTAAAAATAGCTAAGTTAAAAAATGAAGATTGCTTTTTTTCTAGAGAATAATCACCGTGATTTATTATGTTTTGAAGACCCTCAATAAGAATATTAAAAATATTTTTAATGTTTCTTTTAGCTGCACCTATTTCAAATAGCTTAGATTCAGTTTCTTCACTTAACTCAGAAATTTTATCTGAATCTAACTCTCCAAAGTGAGATAAAAATAAATCTCCTTTATTATTTTTAATAGTCTGCTTAGAACTATTATAAATTTCTTCTATAGATTTTTGAAAATCCATTTATACTTTAAATTTAGTTAAATTTATATTATGATTTATGACTTGATAGTTAGTTAACTAAATTAATGATGAAAATGATCATCTAAATGATGAAATGGATCTAATAATTGATAAATACTATTGATTATCATTACTGAATATCTAAGGTTTATAGAGTCGAATGATACCTTTAATATCGCTTTTTTTCAAATCATCATTAGTTTGCTTAAAACTAAAATTTAGATTAGTCAACATTCTTTTGGTAATATGTGAAAATGGACAGGGTGTAAAATAATACTCATTCTCAATAACATTAATCTGCTGAATAAAGTCTTGAACATCTTGCTTTTTTAACACAACTCCTTGACTAAAAGGATTTATATAAAACAGTACATCCTCTTTCTTGAAACTATATCCATTTGGGTATTTATTGTTGTCCTTAATATTTAAAAAACCAACAATAAAATGATTAGGTAGATTTATTCCTCTTATAGGAAGATTTAATTGTCTTGCTATTTCAATATATAAAATGGAATTTGATAATGGATTTCCTTTTTTATTTTGAAGTAATTTGCCAAATGAAGAGTTTTCTGCTGAATGGTAATTTCTTTTATCTCCTCGAAATTTATACTCATCGTATAATACATCATTAATGATACTTACCTTTTCTAAAGCAGACATTTGTTCTGTTAAAAGATTAGATATTTCTTTTACAATATTTTTTATTTCATTCTCTACATAGTGTCTGGTAATATTTGGAAAAAAATACTCGTCTATTTGATTGACCCCGTCAATTAAATTTACAGGGTGAACTATCCATTCTTTATGTTTTGACAATACATCATTTAGCCTTATCTCATGAGTTATTCCCTTTATTCTAGATTGGTAAACTTCATCACAATCGTTTTCAAAATTTGCCTTTTCAAGGAAAGGAATACAATCATTACCTACATTAAGTAATTGACTTTTGACCAGATTATAAATATTTATATCAGGATCATCTAACAGACTCACTAAAGCAGTTATTTCTTTAACATCTTTCATACAATTATATTTACGTAAAAATTGGAGAAAGGTTTTGGTTTTTTTAGATTCTTTTTAGTACAATAGTTACTAAATTTTCTACAGCTTTTTTATAGTCTTTTGAAAAAGTATTTGAAAATCTATTTCCTATTACTGCACATACTGTACAAGCATGGTGACCCATCATTGTACTTAAACCATAAAGTGCTGATGTTTCCATTTCAAAATTTAGTATTTTCTGATTTTTATAGTCAAATCTATTTAGAAACTCATTCATATCTGGAAGCTTTGTTTTTAGTCTCAAAGATCTTCCTTGTGGTCCATAGAATCCATTTGCAGTTGCTGTAATCCCAAGATGCATTCCTTTTCCAATTTTTTCCAATAGAATTTTACTTCCTCTAACAAAATAAGGTTTGTTAGCATCTTTAGGCCACGGAATTTGCTGTAAGAAAGCTTTTTGAAGTGCTTTTTCATCAGCCTCATAAACAGGATTATAAAATGCCAGTAATCCATCAAAACCTAGCCCATATGTTGATAATACAAATTGATCTACAGGAATTTCTTTTTGTAATGCTCCACATGTTCCAATTCTAATAATATTTAGAGACTTATGGTCTTTTTTAACTGTTTTATTATCAAAATCTATATTCACCAGAGCATCTAATTCATTGATTACTATATCTATATTGTCACATCCAATACCAGTTGATATAACAGAAACACGTTTATTGTTAAGCAGACCTGTGTGAGTTACAAATTCTCTTTTGGCTCTTTTTAATTCAATTCTATCAAAAAATTTTGAAATTGTAGGAACTCTTTCTTGATCTCCAACTAAAATAATAGTATCTCCAATATCTTCTGGAAGAAGGTCTAAATGGTAAATTCTTCCATCATCAGTTATAATAAGTTCAGTAGGTGGAATAGACCTGTTGGAAAGATTAGCTTCTTGCTGCATCTCTTAAATTTAAGTAAAATTACTTTGTTAAGGATCTAATGAACTGAAAACTTTTTTCAAAATATCTGAAGTTCTTTTTAGTGGGTTTTTTCTAATATCCTTTTCCTGAATTTCAACTAATTTAAATAGTCCATCAATTGCTCTATCAGTCACATATTTATTTAAATCAGTTTCGATTTTTTCTTTACCTGTTATTCTGGTAGTTTGATTGTACTTTTTAACTAATGGATCCCAGTATGCAGTCAAGCTTACTTTTTCAATAGCTTTTTTTACTTCAGGAATAAATAAATTGTATAACTCTAAACTTGTTTCATTCTTTAAATAGTTGGTAGCAGCTACATCATTTCCGTTCAAAATTTTAAATCCATCACCTACACTCATATTTTTTACAGCATTAATAAATATGGGAGCTGCTGTTTTACAAGCTTCTTCAGCTGCTTCATTTAAGGTTTGCTCAAATTTTTCTACTTTATTGTCTAACCCCCACTGCATAGCTTTGTCTCTTACACTTTGAGCTTCAGGCGGAAAAGGAATTCTGATTAAATCATTTTTTAAAAAGCCCCCAATGGCTGAAGCCTTTTCGGTACTTTTTTCTATACCAATATTGAGTGCTTCTTTTAATCCCTTGATAACTTCCTCATTACTTAAAGCGTTACTATTTTTACTTTTTTGAATAGGAATTTCATTCTTTATTTTATTTGAAAGTTTATTTACATTAATTTGACTTTGTACACTAATAAAAAAACAAAATGTCAAAAAACTTAATACTAATTTTATGTGATATATTTTCATATTATTATTTTATATGAATGTATCAAAAATATTGCCAAACTAATTCAAGTTTTCCAAAAGTTAATTTTAATTTAACCAAATGAAATGTGAAGTTATATCAATCGGAGACGAATTATTAATTGGTCAAACTGTAAATACTAATGCTACTTGGATTGGGGAAAAACTTAATAATTTTGGGTTTACCATGGCATATGGTGCTGTAATTTCTGATAATAAAGATGATATAATTTCTGCTCTTATTAATGCTGCAAATAGATCTGATGTTATTATTATAACGGGTGGTTTAGGACCTACTAAAGATGATATTACTAAACATACTTTAACAGAATATTTTAATACTTCACTTGAACTTAATAAGGATATTGAAACTAACATAATTGCCTATTTTAAAAGTGTTAATCGTCCAATATTAAAATCTAATTTAGATCAAGCATTACTTCCAAAATCCTGTCATGTTCTCTCAAACTCTAGAGGAACTGCTAGCGGAATGTGGTTTGAAAAAAATAATATAATTTACATTTCTCTTCCTGGAGTGCCTTACGAAATGAAAGGAATTATGCAAGAGCACGTATTTCCAAAATTATTGTCAAAAATGGGTGGAGAAACATTGGTGGTCAATAAAACCATCCGAACTCATGGTATGGGAGAATCTTTTTTAGCAGAAATTATCAAATCATGGGAAGATAAGCTTGAAAGTAATAATATTAAATTGGCCTATTTACCTTCCCCAGGAATTGTGAAATTAAGACTTTCTGTTCTAGGGTTAAATCAATTAATTCTAGAAAAGAAATTAGATGATGCTATTGACGAATTGAAAGCTTTGATTCCTGACCAAATTTACGGTTATGGAAATGTAACTATGGAAGGCATTGTAGGTAATTTACTAAAAGATAGAGAGCTTACAGTTGCTACTGCTGAAAGTTGCACAGGTGGATCAGTATCCAAAATGCTCACAAGTATCAGCGGTAGTTCCTATTATTTCAATGGAAGTATAGTTAGCTATACCAATCAATCTAAAGTAGACTTATTAAATGTCGATAATAATGATATTGATAATTATGGAGCAGTTTCTCAACAAGTTGTAGAGCAAATGGCTGAAGGCGTTAGAAATAAACTGCATGCTAATTATGGAATTTCAACATCTGGAATTTCAGGACCTAGCGGAGGGACAAAAGAAAAACCAGTAGGCACTGTTTGGATTGCTGTTGCAAGTAAAAATAGAATTGTTTCAAAAAAACTAAAATTGGGATATAACAGAGAGAGAAATATACATGTTTCTTCACTTTCTGTATTAAATTTACTAAGACTAGAATTATTAAAAAACTAAAATTTCCTTAGCCAAGATATCATGGGCACTGGAGCAGATTGTAAACCATCTACCTCATCATAATTAATAAAACCAGCAAGAGCCACTTGAAAAGCTTTTTCATAGGATTTATTAAACCGCATGGCAGGCATTAAAATAAAAGTAATATTTCTTGAGGATGTACTAGCTATACTTCCAATACCATATTCTGCGGTGAAAGTGGTTGGCATAGAATTTCCTTGATTATCAAAACGTTCATAAGTAATATCTTTCTGTTTAGTTTTGTAATTAACATCAGGATTTTCAGTAATAAAGACCATAGAATCAAAAATGAAACTTGCTTTTTTACCAACTGGAGCAATACCAGAAATCCCTAAAACTGTAGCCAATTGTTTGTCTTTATAAAAGTATCTTGAGTTATCATTGTTTCCGTTCCATCCCCAATTTGAATAAATATTTAATGAATCTTCAAAAGCCCATTGAGCATTATAGTCTTCTTCATCCATATAGTAATCATGTTCTTCATCGTAAAAACTGTAGGAAAAACGCTCTCCAATTTCTCTAAATCCACTCATGAAATTACCATTATCAGATGGCCAATTCATATGGAAAACTCCGGCTGAAAAACTGATGTTAGAGGATCTATCTCCCAATGTAATTGTCCCCCAATGTAACCCACCATATGTTTGTCCTTGATTAATGTATCCAGATGAACCAATGATACTTCCAATTGAAAAATGGAATTTTTTATAACTAAAAATTTGTTGTTTTAGAGCTATTGCAATGGGACTTGCTATCCAACTAGCCATAACACCAATAGAAGTTTTATTCGCTACACTTAAATGAACTTCAGGTCCATAAACATGAATAAGACCATAATTTTCATTTTTTTTAATAGGTAAAGCATTATTAGTGAAGTAATATCTTGTTGTAAAAGGCCCAGATGCTCTAAATTCACCATTGTTAAAGGAGTTAATTTTTTCATCAACTTTAGTAATTGATGAGATTTCAGATTTATTTAAATACAATTTACCAACTTGCTTAGTAATAACAAGTATTTCTCTACCGTCATCAGAAATGATTTCTCCAATGTACTCTCCACCATCATTTTTAATAATTAAAAATAAGTTTTTAGAACTTAAACTGTCTCCTTCTACAAATTGAGCGTTAATTTGAGAAAATAGCGAAAATGTGATTGTAAATAAAAATAGAATAATACTTTTCATTTAATAAATTTAATCGAAATAGAGTACCTACACAAACGATACTTAGTATCGAATAGATGAGTGATTAAGGAATTTTTTAAGCTATGCATTTTAAAGTTGCCACTTTTTAATTTCATTCAAAGCTTCCTTTTTATCTCCCCAAGAAATAAACTGCATTTCACCAAATCCTTTGTAATTAGAAAACCAAGTTTTTAGAATAATTTTTACAGACTCAGGAATAGAATCTGACATAAAACTTTCTTTATCCTTGTTAGGAATTGCTATTATTTTATGATCTTCTTCTCCATCATCCATTAACTTAAGTATAGCAATAGGCTCAATATTTATTTTTTTACCTTGATGAAGAGCTTCACAAATGACCAAAACATCTAGCGCATCACCATCTCCACCTAATGAAGGATTCATAAAAGTATTTTCTATAAACCCATAATTTCCAGGATAAGGTAGATAATTGATTATTCTTTTTTGACCATCTACAATATTTACTTCAAAATTCTGTGAATCGTAGTTGTATTCATACTTAATATTAGTTCCAGCTGGAATTTCTATAATAGCATTTAATGAACTAGAATCATTAATTGGATTTTCTTTTTGCTGGAACTCACACCCATATAAAATGATTGTAATAAGAAAAAAAGAAAAAATATTTTTCACTTATAATCTATTGTAGTAAATAGTAATGGATGCAGTATCTCTTAAAAAGTCAATTTTAACAATTTTTACTGCATGTATCGGTAAACCTGTTCTTTCTTTAAGATCTTTAATCAAATCTTCTTGGTTTTCAGGTTTAATTAAATCTATTTTTTCATAAAGTATATTTTTGGATTCTTCTATAGTTTGAAACCATACTCTATCAATTAAATAAGTAATTAAAGTGATAAAACTGTTGGTGAATATCAATTCAAAGATGCTTACTGATTTATTGGAAAGTGCATTAATCATTGAAATTCCAATTACAATAAAAAGATACGTCATCTGTCTGATAGGAATGGCCTCAGTACGATATCTTAAAATGCCAAATACAGCAAACAGCCCTAAGGCAAATCCCATTTGCATAGGAACTTTTCTTAGAAGAAAACATATAAAGAAAGTAAGAATATTAAACATGATAAAAGTAAAGACATAATCTTTATCATCTTTAATTCTGTAATAAATGAGTCTTACAATAATTATTAAGAAAATAAAGTTAATGCCAAACTTGAACAATAGTTTGGAGAAGTCTTCTAAATCAAAAAATGCAATTCCATATAGTTCCATATTATGATAATTTATTTATAAATAATAATTTTCTTTTAAAGTTATTGTATTTTAAATTGGAATCTAATAAACAAGACCCAATGGTATATTTACTAAACCTAGTTGATCGGATTCTTTTTCTTTTTAAAATTGATAATAACTGAGATTTTTTATTTCCTTTTTCTCTTTTAATTTCTATAATTCCTACGTTATCAAGTTTAGATTTAGTTCCTAAAATAGGATTGCTAAACTTTAGGTTAAAATCTAAAGTAACTCTTTCTTTACTTATTAAGTTTACCAAGGTGATTCTATCAAAACTGTTTTTCAACTTAATGTCCAAATTTTTCGTTAAATATGGTGATTTCCTTTCAATAAACTCTTTACAAGTTTTAGTGATATTTTTTTCTTGAAATGGCACCCTCATCCGAGTTTTTTTAGTTACTCCTTTATTGGACTTAAATTTAATTTCTAAAAATGTTTTTTTAGATTCAATATAATCCCTAAATCTTATTTTATACCTATTTAATTTTCCATTTTGATGATTTTTAAAAAGCAAATTATCAATAGTATCTAAATATTCTGTTTGGTATGTAAAAGACCTTTTACCATCAATTTCAAGACAAAAATATTCACTACTAATATTTTCTAAAATATTCATCAGCTCCTCATAGGATATGGTATATTTATC
>MDTC01125982.1_pt1 | contig 11187 bp, 10 predicted proteins | sample 811181 | NCBI WGS metagenome assembly MDTC01 (sample SAMN05326644, study PRJNA326480) | marine metagenome | isolation source: seawater | place: Pacific Ocean: North | collected 2011 | reverse complement strand
TGGGGTCAGGAAGAACTGGATAGGAATCTGGCGAATGGAGATTCTCGTCACAGTCGTGTTTTTACTCAGCTACTCGCGCTTATCCGAGTGAGGAAGAAGCAGAAGGCCTTTCATCCGAACGCAACGATGCTGACGCTTAATTACGGCCCTGGTTTGTTCGGGTTCTGGAGGCAAAGTCTTGATCGGGAACAAAATATCTTTGCAATATTTAATGTCACCAAAGAGCCGAGAATCTTACACGTGGATAATCTGGACCTGACGCTCGATCATACTTGGCTCGATTTAGTTGTGGGAGACAGCGTCACCGACCGAAGTGGTCCCCTCGAACTGGAACCCTATCGTTTTCTCTGGATCGGCAATAATTCATAGGCAGGGCTGGCGTAAACATTGGACATCGATTTCTGTGACTGTGATCCATAAACTGGAACCAAGAGATATTGGTTGAGAACGGGCGGGAATTCATGGTCAAGTTGCGCACAGTTTAATTGATTTACGGTGGCTTGTATTATGGTCAACCAGGAACAGGTAAACAATCTGTTAACGACAATCAAATCAGAATAAGATTGGTGCGCCCGTGGTTAGCAAACTAATCTCCGCCAAGTCTGATTTAAACATTGAATGAGGTAGATTAATGAAACTCACAAGCACTTTATCCGTCATGGGCCTTTCTTCTGTTGCCGTCCCAGTCTTTGCTCATGGCGACCATGGCTCCATGATAGTTGCTCAGTTAGCCGGGCATATGTTTACCGGCGAGCACGCACTTTTCGCGCTTGGTGCAATTGCCGTTTTTTCCTTGCTAATTGGTCGGGTCGCGAAAAAGAACTGATAACCGACATCGGGAAGGTGCCGTTTTTATGGCCCTTTCCGTTTATGCAGATTTTGGTGGAAGATCTTCCAGTTCTTTTTCGTAGGCATCGGTCATCTGGTTAGACAGACCATTCTGGGCGAGAGCCTGTTCAAATAAATCACGCACCTCTTGTGTCTCGTCGGCGTAGTCGATCTGATGACCGCCGATGCGTTGACTGATCCATGCCTTGGGAACCCCCTGAGCATTCCGGATCGCGACTCCTTCATATTTGAATGCAAGGTAGCGCGCTGGTGTGGTACCCGTATTGAAGTGTTGATGGTACCACATGTTTGGTGGCACGATCATTGAACCAACTTCCCACTCGAAGCGCTCAGGCTCGGCCCCCTCGGGCCACATCAGAGAGTACCCAGACCCACTGAGAATGATTACATGAGCGCCGGGGCCATGCGCGTGTGCCTTTTTGTAGGTACCAATAGGGAACTGAGAGATGTGACTGTTCAATGAGCTCTTCGCGAAATTGAAACGGATGTGACCACCTCCTGCGCCACGTTCCTTTGCTTCGATTAGTGGCAGATTGACGCCGTCCGGAACAAAGTTGGTCTCTAACAGCAGACCTTTTTGTTCGCCCTTGCCCGAGAAAAACTCTGGATCACCACTGAAGCGCTCTGGGAAGTCGTAGCGGGTATTGAAGACAAACTCTGGATCACCGTAGGTGTTCAATATTGGCGGCGCATTGGTTACCGCGACATACCGCGCAGGTTCAGACCCTGACAGGTTGAAGTGCTGATGTAGTGTGTTTAGTGGGATGGCGAACAGAGCCCCGGGACCCCACTCGAACTCGACCTCCTGTCCCGCAAAGTTTTTGACGGTTGTTTTGCCGTGTCCCGACAGGATCATCACGGTTTCTTCGAATAATTGACTCTGGGGTTCCAGCTTCTTTCCGGCAGGGATCTCGCATACATAGCAATCATTAGTGGTCCGAGACGCATCATGGTTGACGTATACGCCCCGGCCGCCACGACGGGTCCAAGGTTTGAGCTCGACATGGTTCAGATTCTTGACGTACAAAGCGTCAATAATGTCGAGCCCCTCATCGCGGACCCATTTGAGGTATGGGGTATCTTTTTCCTTCGCAAACTTTTTGGCTAGCTCGTCTGAAACGATGGCATTTTTACTCATGATATTCCTCAAATAATTAGGTGACGTAGTGAACACATTCACCCGCCAGATAAAAATGTGTCTTCAATAGGCTTGAATTCGATGGTAGCAATGATATCCAGAAAAAGTGCGTCCAAGGGACGATGAGAACGAAACATTCTTGCTATGGGGGCGAACATCTTTGGCGAAGCCAAATAATAAGAGTGTAGATGTAGACAATGCTGGGCACGCACTGTCAGACCACGACTACGGTATTTTTGATGAGCACACTCATGCACCGGGGCATCACTACGATCATGACCATGATGACGATTTTGATGACGGCCCGCTTGAAGATAATCCGCTTTGGCAGCAGGATAACATCTTCTTGTCTACCGTCGGGATTGATATCGGCTCAAGCAGCACACAGGTCGTCTTCTCGCAGGTCCATCTTGAGAGGCAGGGAGAAGCGCTAAGCTCGCGCTACGTTGTCGTCGACAGGCGGCTGCTATATCAGTCACCCATTTTCTTTACTCCCTATGTGGATGCCACTGACATCGATGCTCGCGCGCTGGGCTCACTGATCGATCAGGCCTATCGTGAGGCTGATGTGACCCCGCACGATGTCGATATCGGAGTCGTATTACTGACCGGAGAGGCACTGAGACGTCAGAATGCGGAGGGTATCGCGCATGTTATCGCTCACAAGGGTGGAGAATTTCTGAGCGCCAGCGCGGGTCATCACATGGAGTCCAATCTTGCGGCTCATGGTTCAGGCGCGGTGGAATTATCGGGTAGGGAGTCGTCGTGTGTACTCAACGTTGATATCGGTGGTGGTACCACCAAACTCGCGCTGATTCGAGACGGTATCCTGATCCAAACGGCGGCGTTTCACGTCGGTGGCCGACTATTTGTTTGGGACGCGTGGGGGCAAATAATTCGGATAGAGCCGCGTGCCGCCGAGATCCTGGCTGAGCTTGATCATGAGGTTCAATTGGGCGACATGGTATCTGACACCACAATTGCCGCACTAGGCGAACAGTTGGCTGGTATTATTTTCGATATTGTTACAGGCAAGCAGCGTTCCGATGCTCGGTGGCTTACCGACCCCTTGGAGATCCCGTCCGATGTCGGCACCATAATTTTTTCTGGCGGCGTGTCCGAGTACGTTGCTGATGCAGATGCTGTCGGACACAATGACATTGGCCAGTCACTTGGCAACAAACTTCTGAAAGGGCTTAATGACCATAAGAAAAATATTCGGTTCGAGGCAGCGCCCGGAGGGATACGGGCAACAGCGCTGGGGGCATCTGAGTTCAATATCCAGGTGAGCGGGAACACCGGTCATTTGTCGGATCCTGGGTTATTGTTGCCACGGAAAAATATGCCGGTTATACGACTGACGATTGACTCAGCAGATCTGACGGTTGATGGTCTTGAGCGTCGGCTAATCCAGTCGATTACCGAGTTTGATTTGACTGATTACGACGAATTTGCTTTGGCATTTGAATGGCTGGGTGAGTTCGACTATGAGCTACTGAAGCGTTTCTGTGATTCGATTGTTAGTTACATGGAGTCGGACACAGAACATCGCGACTCATCTCTTTATTTGCTGTTCGATCGGGACCTTGCCCAAAGTGTGGGGAGGATTCTGACGACCGAATATGAGATCGAGAGACCGCTGCTGGTGCTGGACGGTCTCCGCTTCAAGGAATTCGAGTTTGTTGACTTGGGCAGAATTCGGCTACCGTCACGGACTGTACCGGTGACAGTTAAGTCATTGATATTTCAAAGCCACGGTATGTGTTGAATATAATATTCCTTTATCGAGACAGACGGACAAGGACAAAATATTGATGGATAGTCGTAATTTCGTAGTGGTTGGAGCTAGTCAGGCAGGATGCTGGATATCCAAAACACTGCGACAAGAGGGGTTCCAAGGGAAGATAACTTTGATAGGCGAGGAACGTTACTATCCTTATGAACGACCACCACTATCTAAGGATGTGCTTCTTGGTAATGCAGACATCGAAAGTACTTATTTTTTTAAACCTGAGTCCTACAAAGATGATGATATTGATGTTCTCCTAAATACTAGAGTCCACAAAATTTCTTGTAGTGATAAGAATATCGTCCTACAAGACGGTAGTCTCGTGACCTGGGATAGGCTCGCTTTAGCCACAGGATCGAGGGTGCGTCAGTTAGAAGTAGAAGGTTCAGCTCTGGATGGCATTTATTATTTAAGGAACCTGGATGATACAAGAGCGATTAAAGAAAGTGCTAAGCCAGATTCTACGGTAGTTATTGTGGGCGGCGGTTGGATTGGTCTCGAATGCGCTGCTACTCTCAAAACCTTGGGGTGCAATCCGATCGTAATCGAGTCATCGGAGCGCTTGTGCGCGCGAGCTGTGGCCCCTGAAATAAGTGTCTGGATGAGTGATTTTCATGCTGGTAATGGAATAGATGTTCGTTTGAATACCTCGGTTAAAGGGTTTAAGGGTGATGGATCAGTAACAAGTGTCTCCCTTTCAGATAATAGTCAAATAGAATGTTCATTTGTTGTTGTTGGGATAGGTGTGTTGCCAAATGCAGAGCTTGCTGAGGAGGCAGGTCTTCTGGTTGATAATGGGATTATCGTAGATGATCTTTGCGTAACTTCTGATAAAAATATCTTTGCAGCGGGGGATGTTACTAATCAGCCAAATAATTTCCTGAAAAAACGTGTGAGGCTAGAAAGTTGGGACAACGCTATGAAGCAGGGAATCAGTGCGGGATTGTCAATGGTAGGAAAAGGGAAATCTTACTCAGAAATCCCTTGGTTTTGGTCACAGCAATTTGACGCAAACATACAGATAATTGGTATACCTGAGAGTTGGGACGAGACCGTTGTGAGAGGTAATAAAACCGCCAATGAATTCACCGAATTTTATTTGAGGGATAATCATATCGTTGGTGCTGTTGCCGTGAACAATAGTCGAGAAATAAAAGTGACTAGACGCCTGATGCAATCCGGAAAAAAAATCGAAAGCGTCGATCTGACCGATTTGAATAAAAAAATTCAGACGCTAGTTTAGTAATCAGATTAGTAAGACGATAGGGTGGTCCAAGTATGACTATTTCCATAATGCAAATCAGGGAAATGAAAGAAATAGGCGTCAAATCGGCTGCGCTAGTCGTTTGGGACGCGCCTTCGGCCCACATTGCACACGAATGTGGAGCTGATTTTTTGATAGTTGGTGACTCCGTTGGGGTCAATCTTTGGGGTCACTCGAATAATTTAGAGATCACGCTGGATGATTTCCTGGTCGCTGTGAAGGCTGTCCGGCGCGGGGCTCCTGATTCGCTTGTGTGTGCGGACATCCCTTACGGTCCTGTACAAATCGATCCCACGGAGGCGGTCCGTGCTGCGATCAGACTGGTCCAAGAGGGTGGGGCTGATCTGGTTAAGATTGATGCGGCCCCTGACTTCCCTGAGGCCGTTACTGCTGTAACTCGTGCGGGCGTTCCAGTATTCGCTCAGATGGGTCTGAGCCCCCAATCGGGCTCAAAGTATGGGATCAGTATCGGCGACTTACAGCAACCAGAGAGTCTTGTTCCTGATGAAATGATGGAGCAGTTGATTCAAGAGGCTCGGATATGCGAGCAGGCCGGTGCGGCCATGATTGATCTCACAAACGCTGGGCCTGTGATTGGTGAGGCGATCACAGATGCCGTGAGTGTCCCCGTGATTGGGGGTATGGGCGGTGGTCCGTGGCTTGATGGTCGGATAAGGATGTTTCATGCGGCGATCGGGTACGGGACGAAGTTTCTGGACAATTCGCCAAGCGCATACGCCTACACCGCGCAGACGAGCCGGGATGCGGTGACCGAGTTACTCGGAGACATCCGTTCCGGAAAACAGATCAAGGGCGGTCTTGGTAGAAAGTGATGACACAGATAACAACCCAAATGTTAACCGCCGATGGTATTTCGACCCGGGTATCTATTGTTGGTAAAGGTGAGCCGTTACTCATGTTCTCGCCGGGTGGTTTTGATGCGACGCTCAATAAGTGGAGCGAGCTCGGAATCTACAAGAAAATAGACATCTTGAGCTACTTGGCTGATCGGTTCACTTGTATCATGTTTGACCGGCGCGAATGCGGCAAGTCCGGCGGTCGGCTAGAAATACTGAATTTCGCCGGGATGGCAAGACACGGACAAGCCGTGCTCGAACAACTTGGCTATGGATCTGCGCATGTGATCGGGGGATGTCTTGGGTGCGCCCCGGCATCTGAGTTCGCGCGTATGTATCCGGATCTCACGACGAGCCTCAACCTTGTCTGGCCGGTAGGCGGGGCCAGGTACCGGATCCGAAACTTTGGACGATTTGCGGCACACTTGGCTTGGGTCTCAGAGCATGGGACCGACGCCTTGATTGAGAAAGCGCTCGGCTCCGAGATCGGGTTCGCCAAGGACTCTACGCTTGGCCCTTGGGGCGGGTCTCTTCGTGTCGATGACGAGCTCACTGAGTCACTTAGAATATGCGACGAAGCAGCTTACGCGAGGTTAGTGCAGGGAAGCTTCAGAGCCATGTTCGACTGTGACAGCGCACCGGGACCGAAGCCCGAGGAGCTGATGCAGATCACCGCACTGGCGTGTATCGTACCCGGGGCCGACGAGAGCCACGCACGATCAGCGGCTCACTTTGTGGGAGAATGTCTGGCCGGCTCGAGGTTCCTCGACCTCTCGACCGAAAGCCAAAATAGCGAGTCCGTGTTTACATTTTTTGACAATTTTTACGACGCTTAGCCGTTTAGGTTGAGGACCGATCGGCAGAAATAATCACCCCACCCTCTGGTGGGGGACAGAATTTTCTGACGCAGCCCGGAGTCGATTAATTCCGTAAGTACCTGCTCATTTGGCTCGATCCCATAAGGGAGCGGATCGTACCCCAACGAATGTAGTCTCCGGTTGCGGGCATCAATTTCGTCGTCATCGGTTATAGGTTGCACAGCCAGACTTTGCAGGTATTGTCTCTTTTGTTCTGAAAAACATTCGAAAAGTGCCTCGGGCAGTGTCGGGAACGCCTCTACGACTGATTCGGTCATCACGATCAGGTGGTTTATCGGATAAAAACCGCTACGTTCGAGTGCTTGTAGCGCCGCTTGGTCTGGGTCTGATATTAAGGTTCGGACCTCACTCGAGCTAAATTCGTCCGGCGCTATGCCGGCAACTGCGCTCAGCTCACCGGAGACGAGCATCTCCTCGAGCGACTTTCCTTTAGGAGTCATTTCAACGTTTTGAGGGGGAGAATATGCTTCAACGTGCTCATCGCTTGATCGGACCCAGGTCACATCGTTCAGGTCCAACCCCTCCCTGTCTAGGATGGTTCTGGCCCACACGCCTGTCGTGACTGTGTACCCGCGGTTTACGCCGATTTTTGTCCCGGCCAGGGTCTCGACGCTCCGGATATCGGTATTTTTAGCGACACTTATTTTATCGTGGTGGAATCCTCGGACCAGAAATATGGGGATCCCGACCAAGGGCACACCGTGCTGTCGGGCACAGATGTAGGTCGTTAGGGCCATCTCACAGACATCGAACGCTTGCTCTCGGACCATCGCTCGGAAGGCCTTGACTAAGACCGGCCACTCCTCGAAATCAAGCTCGAACCCGTTTGGTTTTATCTGTCCACTCTTGATGTCTTGATTAGCGCCCTGGCTCCGCGAAACAGCTTTAAGACCCATTCTCAGTATCCTTTTGTTAATGATTTCAGCAGCAGCTACATCCCATTGGCTCGAACCTGATTAGTCGATGTTTCATCCAGCCGGGAGGAACATCTCCTTCATCGACCTCTTCGAGTCGTTTAAATACCGTGAACCCGTGCCGGACGTCCTCGAGCCAGAACGAGAACATGCTCATCCGTGCAGGGAACCCCGGGTCACGTGGCCAATGCTCCTCAACCGACAGCATCGTGCCTGAGGGGAGTTCAAATCGTTGGAGCATTAATCTCTCTAGTCGACGAACTTCCGATCGCTGCCTGAGCGCGCTTCTCATTAGTATATCGTTCCAGTTTGGTGTTGCTGATGCGAGGGTTCTGCTCAATCAAGTTTGTTTTGCGGTGGTTCCGAATTGAATATAGCTCCTTATGAATGAGTCGGTAAACTATGAATAAGGTTTTAGGAGAACGGTATGTCAGAGATGGTGAAGGCGATGGTTCGCGTTGGTGCGTCGCAGATGGAGATGCGGGAGTACCCGATGCCGGAGGTACCCGAGGATGCCGCGCTGATGAAGGTTGTGGTGGCAGGTATTTGCGGTACAGACGTAAAAATGTACAAGAAGCCCCAAAAAAATGAGCACGTTATCATGGGCCACGAGAACATCGGGTACATCGCAAAGGCCGGCAAACTATTCACAGAGCGTCAGGGCGTCAAGGAGGGTGATTTGGTGTTCGTCGAGCACTACGTGACGTGTATGCAGTGCGAGTGGTGCCATAAGGGCGAGTACAGGCACTGTGCGTCAACTGACTGGCGACACAACCCCAACGCGATTCGTTACGGGTATACGTCTTGTGAGTCTGCGCCTCATCTTTGGGGCGGGTTTGCTGAGTACATGTATCTTCCGTGGAACGCCGTTCTGCACAGGGTCCCGAGGGGGGTGTCCCCTGAACTCGCCGGGATCGTCACACCGATGGCGAACGGAATCGAGTGGGCGCTTTTCGACTGTGGGGTGGGCTACAACTCGTCGGTACTGATCCAGGGGCCGGGCCAGCAGGGCATGGCCCAGACCGTTGCGTGTAAGCAGGCCGGCGCCTCGTGTATCATCGTGACTGGAACCGCCAAAGACTTGAAACGTCTTGAGGTTGCTAAAAAGTTGGGTGCGGATCACACCATTAACGTGAGCGAGGAGGATCCCCTTGAGCGGATTATGGAGATTACTGGCGGCATCGGTGTCGACGTCTCGCTCGAATGCACGTCCGGGGCAGGAACGATTCCAGTGATGCTGGGGGTCGAGGCCCTCAAACGGAAAGGGGGAACGATCTTGATGCAAGGTGAGCTGGCCGAGTTCCCAAACTTCCCACTTGGTAAGGCCACCGTCAAGTGGATTACCTTCAAGAGCGCACGAGGCCACGGATACAGGTCTTGTGAGCTGGCGTTGGAGCAGCTCGCCTCAAACCGATTCCCTCTGGATCTGGTGACGACCCACACCTACCCGTTGGAAGACGCTGACACAGCGGTAAGGGCCGTGGCGGGCGAGATCAGTGCGGACGTTGTGCATGTCTCGTTGTTGCCTCATGGACCGGTCCATTGATTCGTCCGGTCTTCATAGTCACAGGTTTCCTCGGGGCGGGGAAGACAACACTCGCACTCGGGCTGATACGGTCAGGTGAACTAAAAGACGCGGTCCTGATTGTGAACGATTTTGGTGACGCCTCCTTCGATTCGATCCAAGTCGGCGCAACCGGCACGGCGTACCGGGCGATGGACGGTGGGTGCATCTGCTGTACGGTGAAAGACGACCTGCTTAGGACATTGCACGAGATCCCCAGCCTGTTCCCCGACAAGACCTTGATCTGGATCGAAACTAGCGGGATCTCGAATCCATCTGACCTGATACCACTCTTTGGAGCAAGCTCATTTCTTTCTGAGTCCTATTCCCTGAGGTCTGTGGTGGCGGTGGTTGACGGAAGAAACAGCTTTGACTGGCTATTGGAGCAAGAATCTGCAGCAGAGCAGTTATCCATGGCATCAACATCTATCATTAATAAACATGACCACACTACCCAAGACCTCCATCGTTTTAAACAACAACTACTGTCCCTGAACCCCATGTCCGATATAAGCGTGCTGTCGCTGAAGGATGACCCCCCTATCAGCATGGACATCTTTTTTGATCCGAACGATTACCTGTCACGTGGCCAGGCCTCGATCAAGCACGCGCATCTCCACGAGAGCCATGGCTACACGACCCAGACGATCCGATGGGATGGCTCGGTTGACGAGACTGCGTTTGTGGACCTGTTCAGTGAATGGATCGAGCAAGTTGGTCCCGGTCTTCTCCGCTTAAAAGGCACGGTTCGAACGCACGAGCATGAACAATTCATGATCATTCAGGGCGTCCGGCGACACGTCACCTTCGACTACGACCACTCTGGATGGCCCACCGAAAATGTTTTGGTGATCATTGGTAGTGGTATCGAGAGTGACGCTGTTGGTCGTCTGTTGGATCAGATTCTATCGTTGAAAAACTACGAGATGGAGGCCGAGATATGCCAAAAGTAGTGACCGGGACTCCCGTAATCCCAGCGAAGACAATTACTCGGTACAAGAACCTGAGTGTTGCCACAGTGCACGAGGCACAGGGCCGGATCGGTCTGTTGAGTCCCGAGATCAGGCCTGTCCAAGCCGGTTTGAAGCTGGTAGGTCGGGCAGTGACTGTATTTGCGACGCCAGGCGATAACGTCATGATCCACGTCGCGATGGAACAGTGTGAGCCGGGCGACGTGATGGTGGTCGCGGTCAACTCACGGTCGGACTGCGGATACTTTGGTGACCTGCTCGCGACCCTGATGCAGGCTCGAGGGATTGCTGGGCTGGTAATCGACTCAGGTGTCCGTGATTTGGCTGATCTGAGGCGGATGAATATCGCCGTCTTCAGTCGATGCTTTTCGGCTCAGGGAACCGTCAAAGAGACTCTCGGCGACGTTAACGTCCCGGTTGTCTGTGGTGGGCAGGTGATCAATCCCAGCGACTTAATTATCGGCGATGACGATGGGATCGTTGTTGTTCGGAGGCATGAGCTGGATTCGGTTGCGCACAAATCTGAGGCACGTGAAGACAAAGAGGCTAGTATCCGGGCGAAGTATCGGGACGGGACCTTGGGTCTTGACATGAACAATATGAGGCAACGACTCCTCGAAATGGGTCTGCAATACGTGACCTATGACGAAGACAAAAAGACCAGAGACTGATCGACAGGAGGATTTAAAATGATTATCGATTGCCATGGCCACTACACGACATCGTCCCCAAAGCTACAAGCCTTTCGGGACGAGCAGCTTGGATTATTTTCGGAGGGTAAAGACACTGGTCTCGCCAAGATGGCTGCTATTACTGATGATGAGATTATCGACTCCATTGAAAATTACCAGTTGAAGTTGATCAAGGAACGTGGCGGTGACCTGACGATTTTCTCCCCAAAGGCGTCAGCGATGGGGCAGCACCAGGCTGATCTGCAGACATCGATCGCCTGGGCCCATGAGA
>MDTC01115202.1_pt1 | contig 11187 bp, 6 predicted proteins | sample 811181 | NCBI WGS metagenome assembly MDTC01 (sample SAMN05326644, study PRJNA326480) | marine metagenome | isolation source: seawater | place: Pacific Ocean: North | collected 2011 | reverse complement strand
TGTGGCTTGGATCATGTGTTAACTAAGGAAACGATCGATAGCTCCAAGCTGATTGAGTCGCTTACGTTGCATGACCAAGTCTAGGTCACCATAATGTTCAATCGGGTTACCATAAGCATTCAGCAAAGTTGTATACCAATTACTTAAAGTCTTGTGCCCTTCAGTACCATGAAAAGGAAGACGGATATAACGCCCAGCGATATCAATTTTCGAGTTCCTTCCACTCATTATGACCATTGGCGCCTCAGTGTCAGGACCATGATGTCCAGCGCCAGTCTCAGGCATATAAATAATGGTCGTATTATCAAACATTGTTCCATTGCCCTCTGGAATTGCCTTCAACTTGGTCACTAGGGTAGTGACCTGCTTCATGTGGTGTGTTTTGATAGCATTCCTCATATTTGCAGCACCAGCAATTTGTCCCCCATGACCAATCTGATGAATACTAGTTTTCTGTTTATTTTCGGGCAAAGAAGTGATGTCTGTCCCGAGATCATCAATGGTGTATGTGACAACATTAGTCAACCCCGAGGCAAGAGCTCCCACTATTACATCAGTAAACGCAGCTTGCTTCTCCGGAAGGGTGGCGTCCTCTCCACCGTTAGCGTGAACAAGGTCTATTTCAGGTAAGTACTGTTTAATTGTATCAGTGAGAGAGTTGACCTTTGTTTTGCGATCACGAATAGACTGAAGAGATTCGACCTGATTGCTGATCTTAAAGCGTTCATCACCATCAAGCTTCTTAAGCTTGCGGTTCTCCTTTTCGTACAAATAATCAAGCAAAGCATTATCTGAAGCCGCTTCATCTGTGTTAGTGACAGATTTGAATAGTTCGTTGTGGGCTGTCATAGGGTCAGCATAGCAATAATTTCTCTGCTTGGCAGCCGGAGCAGAGTAGCCTGATACGATTCCAGTCCTATGGTCTCTTCCATGAGGAACGGCAAGAGACATCTCGACATGCCCGAAGGGAGAAGGAAATAGTTTGGCCAACTCAAAATCAACAGTGGCCCATTTAATATTACTTAGAATGTCACGGCCAGCCTTGTAAGCCCCCATGCATCCAGAATACGAGTAGTGACCTCCTCCACTCACCGTCATCGATATACCGTGTAATATCGTCATGTTCTCCTTATGGTCAGCAAGTCCATTCAGCCATTCGGGTAACTCATGTTTTGATAGGTCTAGCTCGAAGGCCTGCTTCTCGTTGTGCCTTTTAAGATCTTTTGAAGAAAAAGAAGGAAGCCCAAATTGTTGTGGCAAGTTTCCATTTGATTTTCGAATAAAGACGAATCTGTGAGGACCATCAGGACTGGCTCCAGTCGGCGCAGCCATGAGATGATCGAAGGAAGGGGAAATAGCCAATCCTGCAGTCCCCATGGCGGTTTTTTTCAATAGCTCTCTTCGATTAATCAACATTATTTATTTATTGCTATAGGGTTTACGATAGATAAAAGAATCGGAAGTTAAAAGGGAAACAATAACTTCATCAAAACTGCCATTACTATTTTTATATGCTTTATCAGCATTCATCAACGTTTTGGAATCTGAAAGCGTTTCGTTACGCCCTAGGAAATATCGGAAAGCGTGACGGATAATGGATTGGCGAACCTTGTCTGATTTTGATAGGCGGTCTATTAGGTCAAATGCGCTTTCCACATCACCGTCCAGATTAGTATCATCCGTCCCCTTAAGCACACCACGAGAATCAACCGGTAAAGTTTTATAAACTGGAAGTGATGCTCCAAAATTATTGACCTCATCTCTACGAGCCTCTTTGATTAGATTATCAGGATGCTCCAGATTTTCTTGGGTTCTAAATCGACCAAAATCATCATAGCTTTCAAAAGGAAAACCTAGTGGGTCCATTTTTTGATGGCATCGCCAACAGTAATTATCCCCGGTTCGTCTCTCCATTCGCTGACGTAGTGTTTTGTGTGGATCCGGAGGAATAACTGCATCGACAGTGATTGGCACGTCAGGTATCGTTCCCGCTAATAATTTTTCTCTGATCCATTTTCCTCGGTGAATTGGATCTGTTTCCAAGTTTTGAGAATGAGCAATCAGCCACGCTGGATGTGTCAATAACCCCTTTCGATTTGGTATTACTGCAGGCTGAACGGGTGGATAGTCCCATGTCTTCCAATCAATATTCCAGTAGGTAGTGACTTGCTCGCCTCGCATCTGCTGACCGGTCCGACCCAACACATTCCCTCCATGCCAAAACCCCATTGCCATCTTCATGTAGGGCATGCCGTTAACTTGGCCATTATTGAAATGAACTTCTAGTGAGTTCATCATTCTCTTCAAAATACCTAAGAGAGACTTATTATCTTTTGATCTCGCCTTACTAAATTCCCATATCGTCATCATAAAATCTTTATGATGGGCGATATCGTCTGGCTCCCATGTCTTCCATTCTAATTTATTGAAATAGTTAAAGACTTTTTTAAGCTGATCGGACCCAGCCTTCATCTCACTGTTATCACCTGAATGATAAACGTAGAATTTATCAGTCGTGAGGAGTTCCTCAAAAACCCTTTCGTCTTTTTCTAAAATATATTCCACAAGCATATCAGCCTCATCAATTAAACGACTGACGGCTTGTTCATGGCGCCCTGCGCCAAAACGAGAATCATCTTTAAAAACATCCTGGGCCTTCGGGTACCCAAAGAACTCCCGAAAGAATCTTAATTTCCTGATCGGTTGATTTGTGACACTGGCGTTGAGGTTCATGGCCTGAACATTTTCGTCAATGACATACCATTGTTGACGGTCCTTCAAGATTCGCCGAATTTCACGTTCATAATCTTTTCTTGATTGTAATCGGCCCTCCTTGGCTGAATCAGCAAGCTCTTCATCAGGAGCTGTATCAGTCAACGCATAGGCTAGGGCATAGCTCGCATTACGTGGCGACATCATTCGACGTCCGTGTTTATCTGTGTCTCCCTCCCCAAATTCATTTCGATAGGCAAATTCTGTACTTAATATAAGTGCCTCTATAAGCTTACCAATAGCCTTCTGAATTCCAATTTTTTGAGTATAGAGACTTAACTGCTCAAGGTTTTCTTTGCGCTCCAAACCAGTTGGCATGCGTTGGAATATTTTGGCATACAATTCTTCAATGAGTTTTCTTACCGCCGACTCGTTATTGCCATCTTCAGCCTTAAAAGACTCATTCCAATCGGCTAAGCACTTATCAATAATCTGATTATAAGTATCCCCCTTCCTTCGGTGCTTTTTAATTGTTTCATTAATTATTGCAGCCTCTTCATCATTAGGCGGTGAATATTCTGGTGGGCCAAAATTACCGTGTTCAATATAATTGTAGACCCTATTCATATCCCATGTATCAAAGAACAACTTCATTGTTGTAATGCGGTTTTGAATGCGATAATCGGTCACCCCTTCTTTAAACCAGTCGGATTCACAATATTTTATAATTTGATCAAATTCATTGCGATTGGCATCGCTATAAGGAGCCCAGACAGGGTTCCCGTTACGATCTAGCTCAGACTTGTCAGAAATTTCATCAACCTTAAAATCACCCTTTTTGTAAGAAGCAATTCCCCGCATGATGGCATCAATGTCTTCCTTATTGAATCGGTCCAGGAACTCAAGATTCTCATGGCGTTTTTGGATTCCGTTGCTCGAATGTTTTGGTGGACCAGGATAGGGAATCTCTTTCCTGGTAAGTTTTGGCAGAAGGTCGTCATGGTCCTTCCCGTAAATGTCATTCAGCAGTTGGTCAAAAAAAGTATATGTTCTCAGAAACTTTTCGCGACTACGCAACTTTTCTCGTTGATCAAGTTCGTTTTTCATCAATGAATACATCGCTGGGTAGTACAGCTTCATTGTTTCTTCGGAGGTTATGTGTCCCGCCACACGCTTAGCATTACCAATCATTGTGAGTAAATGACCTGTGGTTAGGCGTTTACGAGAGCTATAACGGACACCTACTTTTTCAGGTAATAAAAATGGATTTGTTATGGTTCGGCGAAACTTATTGCCACGCTCCGTCTTAGGGCTCCAATGAATGCCGCTATCACCTTCAACTGCAACTTTCCTGCCGTAAATTGTTCTTGATGGATAGTAGTTGAGCAAATGATTAATTTTTTCATTGAATATAAATTCACTAATCAACCACCTTCGGTCCGTGGTGTAGCCCTTTAGGTGGTAGTGCTCACCAGAAAAAAGATCTTTATGAGATGTTACATTTCCATACTCGAATCGGGTTAACTTCTCCTCTAATGCTTTTGCTGCTTTTCCCGTTAGTTGGTTTTCAAGCCACCCAAGAAGAACAGTTCGCTCCGTATTGGTAAGCTGCTTCGATTCCTCTGGAGGCATTTCACGAAAATGAACCACCTCCTTCATATTAATGAAAAGTGATTGTAGGTCGACTGCATCAATCGATTCTAAATCGTTAAGCTGAACGTCACCTTTTTGTTTTTCAGGCCCATGGCAAGACACACAATTATTATTAAGAATTCTTGTTGCTCTTTCTTTTAAATCGGTCGGATCAATCTCTTTATCTGAACCTCCCAGAGCTATCAGATTAAATAATAACAATTGATATATGGAAAACAAAAAACCAACCCGAACGGATTGTGAAAACCAAGATATACTTCCTTCATAGGAATGCTGTTTTGTGTTTAGCACTAATAAAAATATACTCTCAAATTTTAAAACTGTTTAAAAAAAACCCATTTAACTGCCCCCCTAAGGTGGCTAGCTTAGACTAATCAGAATTACCCCACCAAAGTAAAAAGATGACTAAAATTACTACAGCCAGAATTGCTCGAAATAATTTAAAGTATAAGACGCGCGTTTCTTTCTTAAATTTCTCCAGTTCTTGTTTTTCATATTCTTCCCATTCTGATTGATACTTTTCACACCAAGTTTTCCATTCGTCATCAGTCGCTAATCGGGAAAGCCTGTTCGAATCCTCTTCTGGCAATGAATTGTATTCATCAAAAGTATAATCTGAAAGAGCACTTTTATTATCTTCTTTCATTTTGAAATTCACTTAATCAAAAATTAGAACAACCAATTAAAAAATAAATACACAAGTGTCCCAATTATAAAGTAAAGAACAATACAACCTGAGGATGAAATAGGTTTGGCGTCCTTACGGTTTTTATCATTTTCATCCATCGCATGAGAGTGGAGGACAAAATTAACAAAAACAACAGTAAACTATTAATCTTAAATTTTCTAATGAACCATAAGAATGTGATTTCGGCGGCCCTAGACTCTGATCACCCTAGCGATCGCGATTATCATCTTTCATAATGCCATAAATCTTTAGAGTATCAAAACCTAGGGCCGGGGTGTTTCCATCAACCCTAGAAAGCACTGATATCGTCAATTCGTTTCCTTTGCAGACGCCCCTTTTCAGGTCAAAATCCAGACAAAATAATTCGGTCGAGAATTCCTCAAATTTATTTTTTAAAACAGAACTTTCAAATTCACCATCCAGTCCATTATAATAAAATTCCATGGCACCTGAATAAGTAAACTCATCACCATCCTCCATTACATAGGTCTGTTCGAGATTTTCAGATCCCATATAGGTTCCACATATTTTTTTAAATGGTCCATCATCAACTCTAAAATAAACATACATATAATCATCACTGTCAAATTCACCCATTCCTGCAAATTCCATCGAAATTTTTGTAATCATTTCGGCTGATGAAATATCAAATTTAAAATCCACACCAGCATGACCGTCTCGAAGGTCATTATTATCTGTATCTGTAATTCCCCAAAACTTGTCTGTTTTACTGGAATCGACAAAACCCTGGCTATCTTGCGGATAGAGATTTCCATTCCCAGCCGGTTTGACACTATCATCAAAAAAATTAAATGGACCACCAGAGTCTCTGCTGTAAACACCCCAACCATCACCCGGATTGCTAAAGCTGTTAGGCTCTAAATCGTTTCCACTACTGTACTCATAACTCCGGGTTGATGTCAGATTATTTGAAATGTCAAAGTCTTGAAATGCTATTATCTGCTCTTCGGCCCCATTAACCTTATCCTTTTCAGAAATTCGATAGAAAGTTTTCCTGGAAACAGCATCATTCGACATCAATTCGTAATCCGTAACATTACTCTTTCCTAAAACGGTTCCAACGTCTTGCCATTCCTGAAGATTGGATGAACTCTCAATAATATAAATTTTGTCCAGTTCGGAGTTAAAATTAATACTTAAGGTTTGGGAATTTGTGTCTTTAAATTTAATCGAATTAATTGAAAGTTCTGACCTATCACCAATTTTTTCTGAGATGTTAGTAACATAAAATTGGCCTATCAAAGGTTCGTAGAGAGTTGACCCGATAGGTATCGAAATAATGACGTCAGGCCTGACATCTTTACTAAAACCACTTGCTATAGTGGGCATCTCCATCGGTAAAAAATTTATTTCCCGTAAGCTTCCTGTGTTTTTGAATACATTCTTATTAAGTTTCGTAACTTTAACTGGAATGGTGATGCTTCTTAGGTTTGAACATCCCTGAAATGCTCGACTCCCAATAACTTCTAAATCAGAAGGCAGTTTAATTTCTTCAAGCAATTCACATGCAGCAAAGGTAGATGGTTCAATTATCGTTATTTTATCAGGTAAATCGATCATCTTGAGTGATTTGCAGAGAGCAAACGCTGAACCGCCAATAGCTGTTATAGATTTTGGAAGTTTAATTTCCTCCAAAGACTCACATCCAGAAAATAAACTTCCTTCAATAGTGACAAGATTCTCCGGAAGCTGAATGCTTTTTAAACTTTCACATCCTTGAAACGCACGATATTCAATGGATGTGATGCTGTTAGGTAATATGATGCTTTCCAGACTTGAGCAACCACTAAAGGCTTCACCCCCTATATATGTTAATCCATTCAAAATCTTAACGCTTTTGAGATCATAACACCCTTGAAAGGCTCCATTTCCAAAGGTAGTAATACCACCTGGAATCGTCACATTTTCCAAGTTTTTGCATTCAGCGAATGCGGTTTCCCCTATAGTCTTAAGGGTATCAGGAAGCGAAATATTTTTGAGACTAGTGCAACTCCAAAATGCTCTATCGTAAATGCTAGTTACGTTAACAGGGATCACTATATCCTCTAGACTTTGACAATGATTAAAAGCAGCTTGGCCGATACTTTTTATACTTTCAGGCAAAGTAATATTTTTGAGACGACCGCAGCCTCCAAATGTGTCACTGGGAATCGCATCTAATTTACCAGATATTTCGACGGACTCGAGTAAGGTACACTGACGAAATACCCCAGAACCTAAACTCACGAGACTCTCTGGAAGGACAATCTCTTTCAAAGATTTGTTAAATTCAAAGGCGTCTTGGTCTATCCTCTGAAGATTTTTGGAAAAGGTAATTTCCTCCAACTGCTGACAAAATCTAAATGCGGCTCTACCTATTCTGATGACTCCATTTCCAATATTAATTTTTCTTAAATGTGGTGATTGGGCAAATGTTTCATTTTCAATTTTTTCAAGTGTGTTCGGCAAAGTAATCTCAGAGATATTTGAGGATTGAAAGGCAGACGGCTCAATTTTTTTTACAGGCTTTCCTTCAATTTGCTCAGGAATAACCAATGATCCCTCAGCACTACTGTCACACCCTGTAATAGTGACAACGCCATCTTGAATTTCATAATAAAGATCAAACAAGTCTGCCGAATGAAGTGTCGATCCTGTAATAAAACAAAAAGCTAAAACAACAAGAGTTGAGAGGTTCATGTTATGAAAAAAAGCAATTTTTGTTCCAAGATAAGCTCGAACTAAATTTATTAATCGATATCTAGAGATCGATCATACAACAGTTAAAGTTGAGGGATCCTGGAAGCAATGGAATAACAAAGGAGAATCTATTGGTCCATTGGAAAAGTTGAAGAAATTACATAATGAAAATATTTTAACATTTTTATTATTGCTAGAATTTTTATGGTTTTGTTATGAATTTTTTAAATATTTAAATCTAATAAAAAATAAGAATGAAAAAATTAATCTTTGTAATATTCACATCCTTTGGTTTGCCGTCTATTGGTCTAGGAGATGACCACGCCAAATCTGAAAAGCCTAAAACTCCATCAATATGGGTTGTACGACATATTGAAGTTGACCTTGAGAATGCTAAGGATTTTGAAAGCGCAGTGGCCAAGAAAACTCAAGAATTTAATCGTACTGAAGGTGCTGATTTGTGGGCCACATGGAAGGTTTTAACAGGCCCTCGTACAGGCCAGTATGCTCGATTGTTTGGCGTGTCGTCTTGGGCTGACTTGGATAAAACTGACACCACTAATACAATAAATATTCCAAGATCTAACGAAGAGAGCAGCTACTGGAGGGAAAATATTACCCCATTACAAAAGACAAAAATCGCTCCTATGGAAGTATGGATGAACGTTCCAGGAACTGAATACAACAATTTGGAGGAAGGTGTACCAACCCGTTATGGAGTAATTCAAAAGTGGAAGATGAAGCCCGGAATGTATCAGAAAAAAACGGCCCACGAAATTAAGATGTCAGAAGCCCTTGCTGCAAGCGGTTTGAAAATCAGAGGGCAAGTCATGCGATTTGAATCAGGTGGTGATTTTATGACTTTTGGTCGATGGATTGGTTTTAATTCTTGGGAGGAATTTGGAAAATTTCGTGAATGGGGAAATTTAGGAAAAATCTATGATGCTAAACATGGTGAAGGTTCATGGGGTAAATACTTGGAAGGTTGGAATTCAATCCATCAAGATGGCGGTAAAACAGAAATTGAATATTTGGAGTATTTAGAAGATTTAAGTTCTATGGAATTAAAATAATAAAACCGAAATCCCTATCTTTTTATTTAATGAATAAGGGCACTGAACTTTCGGTGCCCTTTTTTATTATTTTATATAATCGCTAGTGGTTTTATATTCTCATTAATATAACACTTCCTCTGTATTCGTAAATAATTCCACTAATCCCACTCACTTTATGAGCTCAAGATCGACCCGACGCACTTTTTTAAAATCCACCGCCCTTGCCGCTATTGGCATGCCTACCTATATCCCGGCCAGTGCACTGGGTAAGAATGGAAAAGTTGCTCCAAGTAATCGCATTGTCCTCGGAGGCATAGGAGTCGGGCGCCGAGGCCAAAAGGTGTTGGATAGTTTCTTTCTACAAAAAGATGCTCAATTCATTGCTGTCGCCGATCCACAAAAGGAACGACGCGAGATCATTAAGCGCAAGACAGATGAGCATTATGGAAACAAAGATTGCGTCGTTTACGACGATATGTCTGGCATCTTAGAAAGAGATGATATTGATGCAGTCCTTGTCACCACGGGGGACCGCTGGCATGCCACGGCATCTATATACGCGGCTCGTGCAGGCAAAGACATTTATTGTGAAAAGCCCTGTGCGATGAACATTCAAGAATGCCAAGAACTGGACGACAATATCAAAAAACACAAGAGAGTCTTTCAAGCGGGAACTCAGCGTCGTAGTGTTCCAAACTTTAAACTGGCGGCCGATATGGCACTCGGAGGAAAGCTTGGACAGATGAAAGAGGTTCACGCCGGCATCCTTCAGTTGCAAAACTACCTTGATCCTCTTCCGGCTCAGCCTGAACCGGATCCAGCGATTATTAACTGGGATAAATGGCTTGGACCGGCCCCAAAGATTCCATTCAACGAAGCCTATTGCCGTGGTCGATGGCGTAATCACAACGGACTCTATTCTGCCTGGCGACTACCAGAGTGGGGTTCCCATACAATTGATCTTTGCCAATGGGCTGCCGATGCCGATGGCACCACGCCGATTGAATTCGAAGCTGAATCAGATGGCTTACTTCATGCCAAGTACGCCAATGGAATAAAGCTAGTGATGCGACTTTCATCGGGCAAAGGAGTAGGTGATTGGATCAAAGGACTAGGCACGTGTCCCGTGCGCTTTGTTGGAGACGAAGGATGGGTCGAAGCCGGTGATCATCTCGGAATCAAATCAAGCCATCCAAAACTTCTGGAGGGAAAATTTAAAAACCAAATTCGCGGCACTGATCCAGCCCTACACGTCCGTAACTTCCTCGATTGTGTAAAGTCACGCAAGCAACCCGTATGCAATTCAACGGCTGTTCGGTACGGTCACATGGCTTGCTTTGCAGCTGCAATTAGCTGGAAACTTGGTCGGAAGGTTGCTTTCGATCCAAAAAGAGAAAGATTCGTCAACGACGCTGAGGCCAATGATCTGCGTACTTATAAACGTCGTAGACCTTACACAATTTAAGCGAATCTTCGCAGCTAGGTTTGGAAGTTTTTTACCGCGCAAAAATAGCATTTTTCTACAACATCGTATTCAGTCATTTGATACTCTTATAATGTGAACATATTGTTCTAAAAAAATGACACGTACCCTGCTCCTTCTATTCCTATTCGCCCTTTCCCAGATCAGCCTTTCTGGCAGAGTCTTTCATGTCTACTCTCCAAGCTCAACCAAGAATACACTTTGGGTTGTAAAGGCGACCCCTCAAGGCGAAGGCCTCAGGCTTGAGGTTGCTGAGAAAGTAAAATTCGATTTTTCGGGACGAGTCATTACTAGTCATCCTAGTAAGCCTCTTCTATATATCACCGCCACAGGTGGAGATCCCGGAAAAGTACCAGGAGCGGTCGTATTTCTGGATAAGGACGGTTCTTACCAGAAGCATCAAAAAGTAAATTTCAACGACGGGGCCTGCTACCTGAGTATCGACAAAGAAAACAAACACATTCTCGGGGTAAGTTATAGAAACGGGCGACTAAACGTCTATCCTTTTGATGACAAAGGAATACCCGGTAAGGCCGTCACCACGATCGACGAAGGAAAACGAGAAGCTCATTGCGTTCTCCTTCCCCCAGACGGCAAGAACATCTACGTTCCTTACGTAAAGGGAAACCTCGCTCTGTTACAATATGCTTACGATGGTAAGAGTGGGAAGGTCACTGCTCTTGAGCCCAAGGAGGCCAAGCCTCCGCTCGGATCAGGCCCACGTCATATGGCTTATCACCCCACTATTCCCATGGTCTATTTTAGCAATGAACAGGGTATCGGACTTTCAACTTACCGCAGGGAAGCCAACGGACAACTCAAGGTAGAACAGGACATCAGCATCTTGCCACCCGGTATGTCCAAGATCGGCCTGAGCGCTTCGGACCTGGTTATCA
>MDTC01052273.1_pt1 | contig 11188 bp, 9 predicted proteins | sample 811181 | NCBI WGS metagenome assembly MDTC01 (sample SAMN05326644, study PRJNA326480) | marine metagenome | isolation source: seawater | place: Pacific Ocean: North | collected 2011 | reverse complement strand
TGGTTCCTTACCTTTCATCAATCGGTCAATGTTCTCGCGATGACGGACCAAAGAAATAATAGCAAGAAGGGTGGCAAGTGTAGTGAGCTCAAGATTATCAGCCAGCCACCAAGCGTAAATGGGTGATGTCGACAGTGCAACTAGGGCTGCGAGGGATGAGATACGGGAGAAATAGACAGTAAATATCCACGTTGCACAAACGGTTATGCCTACAGGCCATGCTAGTGCGATCAGTACACCCAGCGTTGTCGCAACGCCTTTACCCCCATTAAATTTCAGCCAAACCGGAAAGTTATGGCCAATTACTGCAAAGCCTCCACCAATGAGTCCGGCCAATGGATCATAGTAGCCAAGGGTCAGTGCGGCCGCAGCACCTTTTCCAGAATCCAACAGTAAGGTCGCTAAAGCCAGCATTTTATTGCCAGTTCTTAAGACATTTGTTGCCCCAATATTACCTGATCCAATTTTGCGTATATCGCCTTGTTTGGTGAGATGGGTAAGCACTAATCCGAAAGGAATAGACCCAAATAAGTAGCCACAAACAATTGCAAAAAAAATAATAGGTGCAAAATCAATTGTCATGGTTTAGGGCATGTTTTCAAATACTTTGCGGCCATCAACAATGGTCATGAGCACTGCTCCCTGAACAGGCCGGCCGTCAAAGGGCGAGTTTTTGGAGATGCTTTGCATAGAGTCTGCGTCAACTTTCCAGCCGCGGTTCGGATCAAATAGCGCAAGGTCGGCAGGATAACCTTTTTTTAGCCGCCCCGCTTTAAGTCCCAGCAGATCGGATGGAGCACTTGTAATCAACTTTAAAGCGTCTAGAATTTCAAGGTGACCGTTGTGGAAAAGCTCCAAAGTTATGGCTAGAAGCGTCTCTAACCCAACACCACCAAAGGCTGCATCAGCAAAAGGAAGACGTTTAGACTCTTCATCGTGAGGGGCATGATCTGACGCAATAGTATCTATAGTGCCGTCCTTGAGGCCCTCAATTACAGCTAATCTGTCGCTATCGGCTCTCAGTGGTGGAGATAGCTTGGCAAAGGTCCGGTAGTCTCCGACTGCAATTTCACTCAGTGAGAAATAAGGTGGTGCAGTATCACATGTAATGTTCAGCCCACGGGCCTTGGCTTTCCTTACGATATCAATAGAGTCAGATGTGGATAGATGGGCAAAGTGCAGGCGTCCGCGTGTCATTTCAGCAAGACGGATGTCACGCTCAACCATAATAATTTCAGCTTGTCTGGGAATGCCTGAAAGACCAAGCCGTGTGGCAGTTTCGCCTGAATTCATGACACCTCCCCGTGCTAGATTTGGTTCCTCGGCATGTTGAATTATCATTTGTCCAAAGTTAGAGGCATAGCTCAAAGCCTGGCCCATAATATGAGAATTGCTTACAGATTTGATTCCATCCGTAAAGGCCAATGCACCAGAATTACAAAGTAAGCCAATTTCAGCAAGCTCTTTGCCTTCCAGCCCCTTCGTAACTGCTCCATAGGAATAGACCTTTGCAAGCCCTAATTTTCTGGCTCTCCTCGCAACAAATTCTAAGACAGATATATCGTCGATGACTGGGTTGGTATTTGGCAGGCAGACCATCGATGTGACCCCACCTGCTGAAGCGGTCCGTCCAGCAGATTCAAGGGTGCCTTTGTATTCTTCGCCTGGTTCTCGTAGTTGAACCCGCATATCAACCAGCCCCGGCATTAGGCAAAAGCCTTGGCAATCAATTACGTTAATGCCATCAGGAACTGCATCCTTGAAGAGTCTGGGGCCTAAATCACTGATTGATTCTCCGTCACTGAGTAGGGCCCCAAGGCTGTCCAAGCCACTGGCGGGATCAAGCAGGCGGGCATTTATGTATGCATTGCGGCTCATAATTTGCTTCCTTTGGTTGGAGCAGCGGTCAGCAACTCCAAGCAAGCCATACGAACTGCAACACCCATTTCTACTTGCTCTCGAATAGCAGAACGCCCAAGGTCGTCGGCTACTTCTGAGGCGATCTCAACTCCCCGGTTCATAGGCCCCGGATGCATAATTAGGGCCTCGCCCTTAGCGTTAGCAAGTTTTTTATAATCTAGTCCAAAAAAGTGAAAGTACTCTCGGATTGACGGAAAAAAACCACTGGTCATACGCTCGCTTTGTAAACGCAGCATCATAACAATGTCACAGTCTTTTAGTCCTTCTTCCATATTATTGAAAACCTCCACTCCCATTGAAGCAATGCCTGATGGTATTAGGGTTTTCGGTGAGATCAATCTGACCTGTGCTCCCATGGCATTAAGAAGATGAATATTTGAGCGAGCAACCCGCGAATGTGCTATGTCGCCACAAATTGCAACGAGTAGACCAGATATATGACCTTTGCGTCGACGGATGGTCAAGGCGTCTAAGAGCGCTTGGGTGGGGTGTTCGTGCCGCCCGTCACCAGCATTGATGACCGCACAATTGACTTTTTCAGATAATAATTTCACGGCACCAGACTCATTATGCCGAACCACTAAAACGTCTGGGTGCATGGCATTCAGGGTCATTGCTGTATCAATCAAGGTTTCACCCTTTTTGACCGAACTTGTCGCAACTGACATATTTATAACATTTGCGCCCAACTGTTTGGCTGCTAACTCGAAAGATGTTCTTGTGCGGGTTGATTCCTCAAAAAACAGGTTGATAATGGTGCGGCCACTTAATGAGGATAAAGTGTTGTCAACTTGTCGATTATGCTCAACAAAATTTTCAGCGCAATCCAGAAGTAGAGAAATAACATCAGATGTAAGGCCTTCTATTCCTAGAAGGTGCCTGTGTGGGAAACGAACTCTACCTAACGCAACCTTGCTCATAAAGTGGCACAATAGGGAGGCTTTCCTAAAAGCGCAAGTCGCAGTTTCAATAACCTAATTCTGACTACTTTTATTGAGAGGTAATAATTTTTGTTTTTTCTCTATGTGCCCACAAAATCATTATATTTATGAGTTGTTAAAAGTCTTTATAAAGATGCGTGGAGAATGATCATTGGAATTTTCCGTTTAGATTTAAGAAAAAAGTCTTCAATTCCTGTCAATCTAATTTGAATAAAATCGTATCAGCGTTTATCAAACAGAGATAAATTAAGTAATGTAACGTTGTGGGAAGAGCTATCCTTTTACGATGGCTTGTTACAAAGATCGCTAGTATTTTTCATCACAGATATCAGGTCAGGAAAGGGTACTCATAAAGAGTTCAATGCGCCTTGAAGAATATAGGTTGCTGCGGCTTTATCTACGACTTGGGCCCTTCGTTTTCGGGTCATATCAATTTCATCTATCAATATCCGTTCAACAGCCACGGTAGATAAACGTTCATCCCAAAAGGCAAGAGGGAGATCTCGTCGTTTAAGCAAGTTCGTAGCGAACTGCCTAGTCGACTGGCAACGTGGGCCCTCTGATCCATCCATGTTGATGGGTAACCCTATAATAAAGCCCCCAACATCATGTTTATCAACCAGAACTTCAAGTGTTTCAGCGTCGTTCGTGAATTTTGCGCGTTTGATGGTTCCAAGTGGAGAGGCGATCAACAAAGACACATCACTTAAAGCAAGGCCAATGGTCTTTGAGCCTAAATCCAATCCCATCAAGCGACTGGAAGGCTTGCGAGTTTGAGCTATTTTGGCAAGTCTGATCACTGCCATGTATGAATACCTTTTAGCTTTTAGTTGGCTGTAAATAATACAGTAGTCATCTGTTAGATTTTTGCTATCGAAAAAGATTCTATGGAGAGATCGCATATATTGTTATTATCAATAAATTATTCCAGTAGTTTCAGCTTATTTTTTGAATTGGAGCTATAAAAAGTGTTGAGAATTACGCGCGGCCTTACTGCACTTGCCTTTTCTGTAGTTGTGATGATGGCAGGAGTTCGATCAGAAGCTGAAGATTTAAATTTTTTGGGTATTAGTGTTTTTGCCCAAAAAGGAACCTTTATTGTCACCAAAAAGGCTAATGTTCGTGCAGGCCCAATGACTGAGTCCAAGAAACTTGGTGAGTTGGAGGTTGGGGAAGTGGTGCACGTAGTTGGGCGCGCAAAAAATGGTGCCGGTTGGATGGCTGTCCAAAAAGATGGGACTGAATATGGGTTTGTATACGAGCCTATTTTACTCCCCAAAATTGATGGCACTCTCGAAGAGAGTGTTTCCGGAATTTTGCAAACAAAAGATGACTCAAAATGCAAATATACCTTTAATTTTCATGACAAAAATGTAGTTGAAGGAGAAAAATACGTTTTTTCAGATTATGAAATTACCTATCTCTGTAGCGTAAAGGGGAAACCTTTTCGCCTTCTGGCAGCAATGTTTATGAGTGAGGTGCCATTCCGCTTAACCCGCGAACCTGTGTTTCAGATCAGCATTGATTTAATGGAAGTAGAAAAGGGTTACGATGAAATTTTTTCAACGAGTTTTGAGTATAGATTAGTGGATAAAAAGGTCGTCTTTGTTGGGATTTCACTCAAGGATATGGCGGGAATACCTGAAGAAAAAGAACGTCGCGCAAACTCTATCGTCGAGGCATTGAGAGCTGCTGTCGAGATGGCACCAGGCGCTTGGGGAGAAGAAGCTTGGAAACAAATCCACAATGTACATTTTGAAGGCGATTGACAGAAAGCTTTGGTTGCTTGCGCGTTCTTTAAGCTGGTGTTACCTTCCGCGGAAATTAATAAAGACACACAAACAAGATGAAGGCTCATATGTCGCTGGATAAAGAAACTGTAAAAAATATCGCCAACTTGGCAAGGGTCAAGGTTCCAAAAGATAATCTTGATCACCTAGCCAAGGAACTTACATCGATAATGGATTGGGTTGAACAATTAAATAGCGTTGATACAGATGGCATTGAGCCCTTGGCCAGCGTTATCAGTGTGACGTTGCCTTTGCGTGAAGATAGAATTTCAGATGGTGATTGCCGCGATGAGGTTCTGGCAAATGGACCTGAAATTGAAGATGGCTATTTTGCCGTTCCCAAAGTTATTGAATAAGGGGAAGGTAAAATGACTGACCTTACCAGTTTGACCATATCATCCGCCCGTGATGGTCTTAAATCAGGCGATTTTACTGCAGTGGAATTAGTAAAATGCCATCTCCGAAAGATTGAGGAATTTAGGGTTCTAAATGCCTTTATTACAGAAACCCCTGACATTGCAATTCAACGCGCAGAAAAATCTGATGCACGTCGCGCTAGTGGAAGTACACTTGGCTCTATGGATGGTATTCCTATTGCTGTAAAAGGCCTTTTCTGTACTGAAGGGGTCTTGACAACAGCAGGGTCGCATATTCTTGATGGATTTGTGCCGACTTACGAATCAACTGTGTCTGAAAACCTGCATAATTCTGGTGCACTAATGTTGGGTAAAACCAATCTTGATGAATTCGCAATGGGCTCGGCTAACGTTACTAGTTACTATGGTAATGTAATCAATCCTTGGAAAGGAAAAGACGGTAAGGACCTCGTGCCAGGAGGATCATCAGGAGGATCAGCTGCCGCTGTTGCTGGACGCCTGGCACTTGGTGCGACTGGGACGGACACGGGGGGGTCAATCCGCCAGCCTGCTTCCTTTACAGGAACGGTTGGATTGAAGCCCACATATGGTCGTTGTTCTCGTTGGGGCATAATTGCTTTCGCTTCTTCCCTCGATCAGGCTGGACCTATGACACGTACAGTGCGCGACGCTGCAATTATGTTGGGCGCTATGGCTGGACATGACGTAAAAGACTCCACATCAGCTCCGGTCAAAGTCCCTGACTTTGAAGCTGCTCTTAGTGGCGACATCAAAGGCCTTAAAGTCGGAATTCCTACTGAGTATCGTGTAGATGGAATGTCTTCTGAAATTGACGTTCTATGGGAAAAGGGTATAGCAATGATGCGCGCGGCAGGTGCTAACATAATTGATGTATCATTGCCAAATACTCAACATGCCTTGCCAACCTACTATATCATTGCTCCCGCTGAAGCTTCGGCTAATCTGGCTCGCTACGATGGTGTACGCTTTGGTTTACGCGTCGAAGGTAAAAGTTTAGATGAAATGTATGCCAATACTCGTGGCGAAGGCTTTGGCAATGAAGTTCAGCGTCGCGTGCTAATCGGAGCCTATGTGCTTTCTGCGGGGTATTACGATGCATACTACAGGAAGGCGCAAAGGGTACGACGATTGATCTCGCAAGATTTCATGAATGCTTTCGAAAGTGTTGATTTGCTGCTGACCCCAACCGCACCCAGCGCTGCCTTTGCTATTGGAGAAAAACAGGATGATCCAATCACAATGTATCAGAATGACGTGTTTACGGTTCCATCATCCCTTGCGGGAATGCCGGCAATTTCATTGCCTGGTGGCTTAAACGCTGACGGTTTACCATTGGGGTTGCAGATAATTGGGAAGCCATTTGATGAAGAGACCGTATTGCGTGCGGCTGAAGTATTGGAAAAGGCGGTGGGTTTTGATGCGCTTCCGGTTATGGTGGGGTAGAAATGTCATACATAATCGAGGGTGAAACAGGTGACTGGGAAGTTGTTGTCGGGCTTGAAGTTCATGCTCAAATACTATCAAAGTCGAAGCTGTTTTCAGGATCCGAGGCGTCATTCGGGGCCGAGCCGAACACTCACGTTTCGCTGGTTGATGCCGCTATGCCGGGCATGTTGCCCGTGGTTAACAAGTTTTGCGTTGAGCAGTCAGTGCGAACAGGACTTGGACTAAACGCGAAAATAAATCTGACTTCTGTTTTTGATCGCAAGAACTACTTTTACGCTGATCTGCCTCAGGGCTATCAGATCTCTCAACTTTATTATCCAATTGTTGGTGAAGGAACGGTGATCCTTGATCTTGAGGACGGCACAACCCGTGAAGTTGGTGTCGAGCGTTTGCATATGGAGCAGGACGCAGGTAAATCCATGCATGACCAAGACCCGAAGCGATCTTTTATCGATTTAAATAGGTCTGGCACAGGGCTTATGGAAATAGTATCCCGTCCAGACCTTCGAAGCCCAGAAGATGTTGGGGCTTACCTGCGCAAGCTTCGCTCAATAGTTCGTTATTTGGGAACATGTGATGGAAACATGGATGAAGGTTCCATGAGATGTGATGTGAATATTTCGGTTCGAAAAGTTGGTGAGGCCGAGCTTCGAAATAGAGCTGAGGTTAAGAACGTTAATTCTGTCCGGTTTGCTATGCAGGCCGTCGAGATTGAGGCCAAGCGACAGATTGAAGTATACGAAGATGGCGGCGAGGTAGTGCAGGAAACCCGCTTATTTGACTCAGTGAAAGGTGAGACCCGTTCAATGCGCTCGAAAGAATACGCCCATGATTATCGCTATTTTCCTGACCCTGACTTATTGCCTTTAGAGTTGACTCAAGAATATGTAGATAACATCAAGGCAACACTTCCAGAACTACCCGATGCGCGCAAGGATCGCTACATGGAGAACTTTGGCCTTTCATCATATGATGCAGGTGTTTTGGTGGCTGAGCGAGATACCGCTCAATTTTTTGAAAAGCTAGCTGATGGCCATGATCCTAAATTGGCTGCTAACTGGGTCATCAGTAACCTATTTGGAGTGTTGAAAGAAAAAGGCGTTGGAATTGCTGATAGCCCAGTCTCTGCCGAAAGTTTAAGTAAACTGCTGGATCTCTTGAAAGATGGTACAATTTCAAGCCGTATAGCTAAAGATGTGTTTGAGATCATGGTAGCTAAGGGTAAAGAGGCCCATGCTATTGTTGAAGAAAGAGGTTTGAAGCAGATCACTGATACTAGCGCCATTGAGGCAGCAATTGATGAGGTTATTTTAAAAAGTCCTGAGCAAGTTGCACAGTATAGATCTGGTAATGAAAAAATAGCTGGCTGGTTTGTTGGTCAGGTCATGAAGGCAACGAACGGTAAGGCCAATCCCCCATTAGTCAACCAAATGCTGAGAGCTAAGTTGAGATGAGGATAGATTATTTTTACAGTCATATTTCTCCATGGACCTTTTTGGGTCATCAGCGTTTTTTAGATATTGCAAAGAAATATCACTCAACTATTGATTTTGTACCGTTGACACTTGCTAAGGTATTTTCAGTCTCTGGCGGACTTCCTTTGGCTAAGCGGCCACCTCAACGTCAAGCATATCGAATGTGGGAGTTGAAACGTTGGCCTTCGGTTCTGGGTATCAAAATCAATATTGAGCCTAAACATTTTCCAGTCAATGATGGGCCGTCAGCTAAAATCGCTCTGTTAGTCCAGCGTAATGGCGGAAATATTTCTAAATTATCTCTGGCGTTTATGCGTGCTGTTTGGCAAGAAGAACGTAATATTTCTGACAGGGATACTCTAATAGGAATAACAAATGATTACGGTTTTGACGGTAATGCGCTTTACAATGAATCACTCAATGAACCGGCTAACAAATTGCTTGAAGCTAGTTGTACTCGCGCAAATGAAACTGAAGTATTTGGGGCTCCTACTTATGTAGTTGATGGCGAGCCATTCTGGGGCCAAGATCGACTTGATCTTTTGGAACGGGCGTTGATAGTCTAAATATAGAGAAAGTATGGTTCAGTGGAGCGTACCTACTTCGAACTTGTTTTTTTTCATTCTGTGTCGATATAAAGTGGGGTTATCATATTAGGGTAATCCTTAAATTCGTTCAGAACTCTCCAACGATCCATAAAGCTCGCGCGGAGCAATACATATCCTATACTACTTTTAAAACGGGCAGGATCGATTTCTGATTTTTTTACTAGCTCTCTCTCAAAATCCAACATGTCATCAAATAAAGGCCGAATTTCCCTCAGATCACTCTCAAATTTTTTTTGGTTTGGCTCTCTATAATTAAAGCGTACGGAAAAAGGATAAAAAAGCGTACGTAACACGAACTGATCTTTCTCACTGAAAACTGTGCCAACTGAACGTTCGATGGAAGTTTCGTCAAATGGAGACATCGCTTTATTTTTTCTAAAGTCTGGACTTGACGGATCTCCCCACCATTTTTTTCCTTGAGCCGTCATTTTGTATAGGGAGGGAGACTCTTCTACGCCCAGCCAGGAGCAAAACGCTCGCATGGTTGCTTTCGGCCTTTTTTTTATATCCTCTAAACGAACTCCAATAGAGTCTTGCGTGCGGAAAGCAATTTGGTCTATGGCAAAGAGCATGCCTATAATACGATAGATTAATTGAGAATAATTGTTTTCTTTGAAAAGAACACGAATCCAAGATTCGCAGCTTTGGATTGGCTCGCGGATCATCATTATTAGCCGGGCATCTGGCACATGGCGAAGGAAGTTCAGTTTAGTAAAGTTTTCTGGGCAATGGATGTGGTAGAAGACTGTTTTTTTTTCAGTGTTAGTTTCTAGGACCTTTTCAAACGCTGCATGTATGACCATGAGAAATGATCTAGGATCGACTTTTTTTTGTGATTGCAGTAGTTGTTGTACCTCGTGACAAAATGCTTCTTGGTCTAACGAAAGGGATTCGTTGCGCTTTTCTCCAACGTTGGCCATTCCTTCTTTTTTTCCTAAAAAAGAAGAATCATCAGTTTTTCTACAAGGCGTAGGGTGGGGGCTGTTCGCGTCAAATAAAACAGCGAAATCTTCAACAAATCGTTGAGGTAATCCTCGCCAACCTTTTGTTGTCATTTTACTCCATACACCCGGGTTGAAGAAACCTTGGAGGTAAATACTGGGCAGAGTTGAAATCTCAGGATGGCCGTCAATTAGACTATGAAATAACCCTGTTCCGCTACGTCCAAAGCTTAACAATGCGACCAGCTTATCAGGAAGAAGAGGAGGATTTATAGGTTCCGAATTTTCTTCAGGTATGGGTATCTCTTCATCTTTTTTTGGGGGTAACGCGGCTATGGCCTTTCGAAAGCTCTCATCAGATTGGTGTGGTTCAAAGCTATCCAGAAAGTATTGAAGTAACACATACTCACAGGTTGATCGAGCGGCAAGACTAAATCGCAGGTGGTCAGGAATTCTTTTTTTGTTTTGCATGGCATCGGAGAAGTGCAATGCTTTTAGAGCGTTTTTCAGGCCAAACCATGCATCCGAATAATCTGGTTGGATGGCTAGAACCTTTTGGTAACTGTCAACGACCTCTTCTATATAGCCACATTTTGTTAAAGCTAGACTGAGATTGTAATGAGCATCGGCAAAATCAGGGTCAAGGTTGGTGGCTTGGCGAAAAAATTGCACTGCTTCCGCGTAATCTTCACGGGCTGCCATTATTAATCCTAGACTGAAATGAGCATTAGATGAATTTGGATCTATATCTAGTGCATCTCTGAAGCATTTTGAGGCATTTTCATTATTATCGAGAGCAATATAAACAATACCAAGATTGTTATAATATTTGACATTACCTTTATCGTTTTTTATTGCATTGGCAATATACTCTATTGCTTGCTCATTTCGGCCGCTATGATGAGAAGCCAAACCCATAAGGTGTAGGGCTTCTGCATTTTGAGGATTAGCAGTCAGTACTTTTTTATAGATTTTTTTAGCTTGTGCCAGGCGCCCTGCCTTGTGATGTTCAAGCCCAATATTTAGCTCAGCGCGTGGGTTGTCTTCCAAAAGTGCTTCCTCCATGTCTCTTAGAATATTAGATATTGTATCGGTATTGCCCAGCAACGAAAACACAATATACAAAGATCTCACTGTAATTTATCAGTTGAATAGAACAAAAAATGAACATTACCCGTGTTTCTACCCGTGTTTTTGGGGGCTTCGGAGGGTATGTTCAAGGTATGTTCAGGGTATGCGGAGGGCTTTCTTTCATATATAATATATGATATTGAACCTCTCAAAAACCCTTGTTCTCTGGGGTTTAGAAGTCTATAAAAAATCAACGGGCAGTTGGCCGAGTGGCTGAAGGCGCTCCCCTGCTAAGGGAGTATGGGTTAACGCTCATCGAGGGTTCGAATCCCTCACTGCCCGCCATTTTGAAGTCACTGGAGATAGAGAGGATCACCATGTTCCCTAAAGTTGCAGCGCGTCTAAAGGAGAATGGGCTCGTTCCGACAAATGCTAAGGTTATCTGCCAACCAGCAGCCATTTCCCTGATTAAAAAAAATCTCGTGGCTGTGAGGGAATAGCATATCAAGCGACGGCGGTTTGGGGGTGATTTCACAATGATGAGAAGGTGACAAGGAAAAAAATAAGATAATTTCAGTAGCAGAATTACTGAAATTAG
>MDTC01048680.1_pt1 | contig 11189 bp, 22 predicted proteins | sample 811181 | NCBI WGS metagenome assembly MDTC01 (sample SAMN05326644, study PRJNA326480) | marine metagenome | isolation source: seawater | place: Pacific Ocean: North | collected 2011 | reverse complement strand
GATCATTCCAATCAAGTTGTCGGTAAGGCAGGACGTTCTCGATGGCTTGGAAAGCGACCAAAGGTTCGAGGTACAGCCATGAACCCAATCGACCATCCACATGGTGGTGGTGAAGGGCGAACATCAGGCGGTAGACACCCTTGTTCACCAACGGGTCTACAGACTAAGGGTAAAAAAACACGGTCTTGTAAACGTACCGATCATATGATCGTTAAGCGTAGAAGCAAGAAGAAGAGGAGATAGGAAATGCCAAGATCAGCCAAGAAAGGACCCTACGTATCAGGTCGCTTACTTAAAAAGGTGTTTAAAGCACTCGACTCAGGTAGTCAAGCGCCAATCAAAACACGTGACCGAGATTGTACAATCATTCCTGATTTTGTCGGGCTTAAGTTTCTTGTACACAACGGTAGAAACTACTTGCCAGTATTCATCCAAACTGAGATGGTTGGGAAGAAGCTAGGGATGTACGCCTTAACTCGATTGTTCAAGCAGCACGCTGGCGATCGTAAATCATAAGAATCGGAGAAGTCATGTTAACTAGAGCAATAACCAAAGGCGTTCGGATATCGACACTCAAAGCGCGATTAGTAGCAAATTTAATCCGTGGTATGCATGTGTCTAAAGCAATTGATATTCTCGAGCACTCACCAAAGAAAGCTGCAAAACTGATGCTGAAAACACTTCTATCAGCAATCGCAAACGCTGAGAACAATCACGATATGGACATCGATGATCTAAAAGTGCAGTATGTCTACGTTGATCAAGGCCCAGTCATGAAGCGAATGATGCCGCGTGCCAGAGGAAGAGGCGACAGAATACTTAAGCCATCAAGCCATCTGACAGTGATCGTAGGTGACGGCTCCAGCACGATTGAAACAGTAAAGACAGGAGATAACTAAATGGGACAGAAACAAAGCCCAATCGCATTACGTCAGGGAATCAACAAATCATCATCATCCGTATGGTATGCTCGTCCTAACAAGTACAAGCAATACATACAAGATGACTTCAAAGTGCGAAGTTACCTTCAGAAAAACTATCACAGCGCCGGAATCCGAGACATTATCATTCAGCGATCTGCACAAAGTATTCAAGTACGAATCATTTGCAGCAGGCCAGGCATGATCATTGGGAAAAAAGGCTCTGATGTGGATAAAGCCAAATACGGAGTTTCTGCGTTAATCAGACAACCTGTGCATTTGAGTATTGAGGAAGAGAAAAAACCAGATCTATCCGCAAAAATCGTTTCAGAGGGTGTGGCTTCACAGCTCGAGCGTCGTGTTGCATTTCGAAAGGCAATGAAGCGTGCTGTTCAGGCAGCAATGCGTGCGGGCGCTAAAGGGATCAAAATCATGGTAAGCGGCCGTCTCAATGGTGCAGAAATCGCTCGGAGCGAGAAGTATCTTGAGGGCAGATTGCCATTGCATACATTCAAGGCAAACATTGATTATCACATCGCTACAGCGTTGACAACTTACGGTATCATAGGTATCAAGGTTTGGATTTACAAGGATGATGTGGCGCGCACGAAAAAGGCTAAAGAAGAGGTATAGTCATGTTACAACCAAAGAATAGAAAGTATCGGAAAGACTTTAAGGGAAACAGCGGGAAAATCCTGGGTAGAGCCAAAAATCCTAACGTTTGTTTTGGAGATTATGGAATGCAGTCCATTCAAGCAAGCCGTTTGACGGGTCGACAAATCGAAGCCGCCAGGCGTGTCATTAGCCGATCGCTCAAGCGTCAGGGAAAAGTTTGGATTCGGGTATTCCCTGATAAGCCAATTACGAGTAAACCACTCGAAGTAAGGCAAGGTAAAGGTAAAGGTAATGTTGAGTACTATGTATTTCTTGTTAAGCCTGGAACTGTGATATTCGAGATCGCAGGTGTACCTGAAGATGTTGCCCGCGAGGCAATCCGGTCTGCCAGTGGTAAAATGCCATTTAAGACCAAGTTTATAAAAAGTGATAAGGTGAGTGTGTAATGAGTAATCTGAAAACAATGTCACTAGCTGATCTTGAAGCTAAGGTTCTAGAAAACAGAAAGCTTTTACTAGATCTACGCTTTCAAAAAAAGCTAGGTAATCAAGTAAAAACACATATGTTTCGTAAACTAAAGCGTGAAATTGCAATGATCAAAACGTTATTAAATGAGAGAGAGACATGAGTAAAAAACTAGGAACAACATCTGGCGTTGTGCACAGCGTAGCACCCAAATCACTCGTCGTGATCGTATCCCGCAAGGTTAAGAACCATTTAGGGCGTTACGTCTCGCACACAACAAAAATGCATGTGCACGATGAAGCTTGTACTGCAAAGACAGGTGATCAGGTATCTATCATACCATGCAAACCTTTTTCGAAGCAGAAAACGTGGAAATTACACGAAGTTATCAGCAAAAGTGCTGACAGGGGGGAATCATGATTCAGGAAGGAACATCTCTGCAAGTTGCCGACAATTCAGGCGCTAAACGAGTAGTCTGTATTAAAGTCTTAGGCGGGTCTAAGAGGCGCTATGCTAGAATCGGCGATGTCATTAGAATTACCGTTAAAGAAGCACTGCCCAGAAGTAAAGTGAGCAAAGGTGAAGTCATGTTTGCTGTTGTTGTGAGGACCAAAAGTCGACTGAACAGAAAAGATGATGCTAGAATTTCATTTGACAGCAATGCAGTTGTCATACTGAATGCTCAAAAGCAGCCTCTCGGCACACGTGTGTTTGGGCCAGTAAGCAGAGAGTTACGTGATGTATACATGCGTATCATTTCTCTAGCGCCTGAAGTATTATAGGAGAAAAGCACCATGGTAACAAAGCACATTCGCAAAGGCGATACAGTTGTCATCATTGCTGGTGACGAGAAAGGTAAGACAGGATCAGTGACGGGTGTCAATGGGGATCTTGCTATCGTTGCTGGGCTAAATATGAAAACGCACTATGTAAGACGTGATCAACAAAAAGGGGAAGAAGGCGGACTCAAAAAGAAAGAGGGGCCGATTCATCTATCAAATCTAGCATTTTATGATACTGAAAGTAAAAAACCAGTGAAAATTGGCATGCAAGTACTACCAGACGGTAAGAAAATTCGGTATAATAAGCGCACTAAAAAAGAGGTAGGTAACTAAATGGGACTAAAGAAACATTACTATGACAATGTTTTGCCAGCTTTGCACAAAGAACTTGGCAAAGATCGGTCAATCATGTCCATGCCTAAGCTCACTAAGATTACGCTCAATATGGGAGTAGGACAGGCAAAAGACGATAAAAAGCTGCTCGAACATGCTGTGAGAGATATGTCTGAGATATCAGGAAGAAAGCCTATCGTTACCATTACTAAAGGATCTGAGGCTGGTTTTAAGATTAGGGAAGGTTGGCCGATCGGTTGCAAGGTTACACTGAGACGCGACAGAATGTACGACTTTTTCGAAAACTTTGTTTCAATCGTTTGCCCAAAAATACGTGACTTCAAAGGTTACAGCGTCAAGGCTTTTGATAAACAAGGCAACTATAACATTGGTGTCAAAGAACAGATCGTGTTCAGTGAGATCCGTTATGATCAGATCGATCGCATTCGTGGGCTTGACATTGCAATCACGATTACAGCTCAAAACAAGTACGAGGCATTCTTATTGTTGTCAAAACTTAACATGCCTTTTAGAGACAAATTGACACAAGAGGTATCCTAAATGGCACGTAAAGCAAAGATCCAAAAAGATTTGCGGCTCACCAAAATGAATTCAAATCCAGACAGAATCAAAAGAAGAGCCGAGCTTAAAGCAATCATCTCTAGTTCAGATGACTCAGTGACTGCTGAAATGAAAATGGAGGCAGTATTCGCACTACAAAAAAGACCGCTAAACGAAAGTAAGAGTCGTCAAACAAGCCGTTGTCCACAATGTGGCCGAATTCACGGATATATGCGACGTTTTGATTTATGTCGTCTTTGCGTTAGAAAATTTTTTAGAAGCGCTTACTTGCCAGGCGTGACCATGTCAAGCTGGTAATCGAGGAGAGTATTAATGAGTATGCAAGATCCGATAGCAGATATGTTCACAAGAATTAGAAATGCACAATTTCGCACTAAGCCGTCAACAAACTGCCCTGCGACAAAGTACAAAGTAGCAATACTTGATGTACTAAAGAGAGAAGGTTACATTTCTGGATACGACAAGATTGATGTGGATGGTAAGCCAGAAATTAAGATTTATTTGAAGTATCATATGGGTAAGCCTGTGATTGAAGAGATTAGAAGAATTGCTAAGCCAAGTTTGCCAATTTATCACGGCTTTGATGATATGTCACCCGTGTGTAATGGTCTTGGTATCAGGGTCGTTTCAACCTCGAAAGGTGTGTTTTCAGACAAAGAGCTCCGCGATAAGTTCGCAGCATCAAAGCAAAAGCTTGGCGGAGTGATCATCGGGGAGGTAATTTAATGTCCAGAGTCGCTAAAAAAGAGATTGCTATCCCTAGTGGCGTGCAATATGACTATACTGATGGTATAATTACAATATCCAATGGCAACAAAGTGTTGAAGCAATCCTTGCATCCCGAGGTAGAGATCGTCAAGACAGATTCTGGTTTATCATTTAAGCCAGCGGATACAAGCGGCAGAGTTCACTGGGCTATGGCTGGAACCACTAGAGCGCTTGTAGCCAACATGGTTAAAGGCGTGACTGAAGGATTCAAAATTGATCTTCAGCTAGTCGGCGTTGGTTATCGTGCCAAAATGGACGGCCGTAAGGTTGTGTTTACGCTTGGCAAAAGTCACCCGGACGTGTTTATGTTACCGGAAGGCATCGAGATCAGCATCGAGAAAGATGTTAACATCACTTTGAAGTCAATCGATAAGCAGTTGCTAGGTCAAGTTGCAGCAAACATGATGGCACTTCGTAAACCCGATGCCTACAAAGGTAAAGGTGTACGCATGGTGGGTAAAGTTCTAAAACTGAAAGAGGTTAAAAAGAAATAATGTCAATACGTTCTAAAAACAAAACTAGTGCTGCGATTGCTTCTCAGAACAAACACTCAGTCACAGTTATCCGTTCAAACAAGCACTTCGAAGCACAAATTATCTCGCCGACTGGTATCGTTATGGCCGGCGCGACAACAAAGTCTAACGCTGCTAAGAAGCAGATGAAGCAGACAGGAAATTGTGATGCAGCACGCACACTAGCTCAGTCAATTGCCAAATTACTAAACAAACTCAATGTAAAAGAAGTGGCATTCAACCGATCTGGTCACATATACCACGGTCGTATCTCTGCATTTGCAGACGGGCTACGAGCAGCTGGAATCAAGGTATAATTATGGAGAGAAAAATGAACCAAGTAACTGATAAAGCTCAAGACGACCAGTCGTATGAGTTGCTCTCTGAACTTGTGAGTCTCAGACGGACCGCAAAAGTGGTTAGAGGTGGAAGAATCTTCAGATTCTCAGCCACCGTTGTTGTCGGCGACGGCAACGGACAAGTTGGAATTGGTATTGCTCACGGTATGGAAGTATCAATCGCTTACCAGAAAGCACAGAAACAAGCGAGACAAGATCTTACTGAAGTCAAAATGACCGCTGACAAAACAGTCCAGCACACAGCTACAACAAAGTATGGGGCAACAAAAGTACTTATTCGACCAGCACCTAAAGGTACCGGGATCATCGCAGGTGGTGCGATGCGTCAAGTGTTTAAGGTCGCAGGGATTGAAAACGTACTGGGTAAAATTCTAGGATCATCAACAGCGCAAAACGTTGCTTACGCTACGATCAAAAGTCTTCGCGAGATGAGAAACCCTGAACAAATTTCCGCAAAGCGTGGCATAAGCATGCAAAAATTGCAAGCGGGTACCGAGGTATAAACAATGACAGCCAAAATCAAAGTTCAACTGATCAAAAGCACTATCGCTTGCAACCCAACTCAAAGAGAGTGTGTCAAGGGTTTAGGTCTGAGAAAGCGCAATAGCATCAAAATTCTCGAAAAAACACCAGCAGTGATGGGTATGGTCAGTAAAGTAAAATTTCTATTGAAAACTGAAGAGGTCTAAAATGTTGTTAAATACTCTCGCACCAGCGCCCAAATCGAAGAAAAAAGCACGACGACTCGGTCGTGGTTTCACACGTGGTAAAACATGTGGTAGAGGGCATAAAGGATACAAATCTCGGTCAGGTTCATCTGTGCCTGCCAGTTTTGAGGGCGGTCAAATGCCACTGCAGAGAAGACTTCCCAAAGTTGGATTCACATGCAACGCTGCATTTGAGCACGCAGAAGTGAGGCTCTCAGAAATCAATGCTGCCGTAAAGCACCTCACTGATAAAGAGATCACCGTCGATCTAGCTTTTCTTAAGCAACATCGAATTGTGAACAAAGCGATACGAACCGCAAAAGTGTTTCTTTCAGGTGAAATTTCCAAAGCAATCAATCTTGTTTTACCTGTAACCAAAGGTGCCAAAAAAGCTGTAGAAGCTGCAGGCGGAACCTGCAAGGCCATCGGTAGCTAGGAATCATAATGCAAAAGACGAGTCGAACATCTGCAATAACTGAGCTTCAGCACAAAATACTATTTGTGCTATTTGCGATATTGGTATTCCGCATTGGCGCGCACATACCACTACCTGGTATTGATCTGGAACAGCTGAGCCAGTTATTCCATGACAACAGGAACAACGCAATCCTTGGTTATTTCGATATGTTTACTGGTGGCGCACTATCCAATATGAGTCTCTTATCATTGGGAATCATGCCTTACATATCGTCGTCAATTTGCATGCAGTTTCTCAGCTATTCAGTACCGTCAATAGAGGATCTCCGGAAGCACGGCGGCGAAGCTGGCAGACAAAAAATCAACCAGTATACGCGTCAGTTAACATTGCTCATTTCATTACTCCAGGCGGTTGGTGTAAGCAAGATGATTGCCGCCAATAGTATGATCGTGCTACCTATCCATCAGTTCTATCTACTCACAGTCATTTCGCTCACAACTGGTACCATGTTCATGATGTGGCTAGGTGATCAAATAACGCGTTATGGGATTGGAAATGGAATATCCATACTTATATTCTCAGGGATCGTGTCACGGTTCCCAGAAGCGTTTTCAAAGTTAATGTCTCAGGCCAAACAAGGCCAAACATCTTACATGGTGATCAGCTTAGTATTTGCACTTATGATTGCAGTCATCGTGTTCATTGTTTACATGGAAAGGGGACAAAGGCAACTTACATTAACCTACCCCAAGCGGCAGCAGGGCCGAAGAATGTCGATGCAGGCGAGTTCGAAGCTACCACTAAAGATTAATATGGTTGGGATTTTACCACCAATCATCGCGCAAACACTTATATTTTTCCCTGCATCCATCATCGACTTTTTTGCCGTGTCTGAAAGTTGGGGGTTCGTCAAACAGCTAAGATACTTTGTCCAGCCCGGTGAACCGCTCTATCTGATATTATACGTTGGGCTAGTGATGCTATTCACCTACTACTTGACTGCGCTTTTCCATGATTCCAACGAAATTGCCAAGCACCTCAAACGACAAGGCGCATTGATCAGTGGCATACGGCCTGGTCATAACACAGCGCAATTCATCGACACTGTGCTCAGCAAACTGACGTTTTTCGGTGGAATGTACCTCGCGTTCGTATCCATATTACCTGATATCGTGATCCGTTTTTTGCATATTCCGCTACTATTCGGGGGTACATCACTTTTGATCGCTGTGGTGTGCGTAATGGATGTCATGTCACAGATTCAAACCTATTTGTTACCTGGTGCTCAAAGTGCAGGTATGCAATCAAACAGTAAACTAAAACTACTTCGCTGAGGAAAAACCATGAAAGTTAGAGCATCACTTAAAAAGATTTGTAGTAAATGTAAATTCATTCGAAGACATGGTCGTCTAAGAATAATCTGCGAAAATAGACGTCATAATCAGACACAAGGTTAAAGGAGATAGTTAATCATGTCAGTAACAATTTCAGGCCAGTTTATTGCTGAAAAAAAACACATCTGGGTGGGGTTAACCTCGATTTACGGTATTGGCAAGACTCGTGCAATGAAAATATGCGATGCTGTCAACATCCCTCATGACAGACGAGTAGGTAACCTAACCGAAGCTGAAATCGATAAGATTCGACAAGAAATCAGCAACTATCAAGTCGAGGGGGAACTACGTCGTGAAGTTGCTGTGAAGATTAAGGAAAAGATGGATCTTGGTTCTTATCAGGGTATCCGTCACCGTCGCGGCTTACCAGTGAATGGTCAACGTACCAAAACAAATGCCAAAACCCGCAAAAGACGTAAGCGTAAAGCATAAACAAGATTATCGAAGGAGTATTAACTGATGAGAAAAGTCGTGAGAGGAGCCAAAAAAGGCAGAAACGTTGCCCCAACTACCGGGATAGCAACCGTTAACTCAACATTCAACAACACTATCGTAACGGTAGCAGATCTTAACGGCCACACTATTTGCGCAGCCAGTGGGGGCATGACACAAAAAGGGAGTCGTAAAGCAACATCACACGCAGCTCAAGAAGCAGCCAAGCTTGTAGGACAGAAGGTTGTCAATATGGGCATGATGGAAATCAAAGTTATTCTAAAAGGACCTGGTAGCGGAAGAGACTCTGCAGTCAGGGGTCTCAGCGCAGCAGGACTCAAAGTCTTAACAATTGCTGATAGAACGCCAATCGCCCATGGTGGTGTGCGAAGACGTAAGAAAAAACGAGTATAATGAGGAGATACAATGTCGCTTAAGAAACCAAGAGGTAAAATTATTCGAGCTTTAAGCCCAAGTGGATCTGAACTTGTTGATCTAGAGTCTTTTAGTGGTGTGAGACCGTTAGAGAAAAAATTTAAATCTAAAAGCCTACCTGGCAAAGCGCCAGGCGTACGAAGAATGAGAGAAAGTGAATACTCTCAGCTGATGAAATCAAAACAAACAATTCGTCACTATTATGGCTTAAAAGAAGGCCAGTTTAAGCGTATATACGATCATGCTGCCCAGTCAAAAGGGTCAACAGGAGAAAATCTTCTAACATCACTTGAGATGCGCCTTGATAGTCTCGTGTATCGAGCTGGCTTTGCATCAACACGTGCACAAGCAAGACAGATCGTATCGCACAAGCACTTTCTTGTTGATGGGCAACCATTAAACATACCATCATACCGCTGCCGACCAGGACAAGTAATTTCCGTGGTTGAAAAAAGTCGATCCGCAGATATTTTCAAAATGTCTGCTGAACTAGCAAAGCAACGCGAGACCGTGCAGTGGTTAGAAACGGACTTCGACAAACTTAGCGTAAAAATACAGCACGAACCAGATCTAGACAAGCTGCAGACGCTCTTTAAAGTAAGCCATGTAATAGAGCTGTATTCCAAGTAATCGAGGATATTTTATGACACAAAATCATGACAACACAACAACGTGTGAAGACAACGACTTTTATTTAGAAGACATTTACTCAAAGTTTCTATCTCCGAAAGATTACGAGATCGAAAAAGTCTCAGAAAAAGAAATGATTTTCAAGTTAGCACCACTCGAACGAGGATTCGGGCATCTATTTGGGTATCTTTTCAGAAGAGTATTTCTGTCATCTATGATAGGAACTGCAATTGTGAAAGTCTCAATTGAGGGGGTCACACACGAGTACACAACGTTACCAGGGGTTATCCAGGATGTACAAACAATCTTACTGAATCTTAAAGATGTAGTGATTAAATCAACACATGGTGACATCGTCAATCTTCAACTCAATGTCAAAGGGCCTAAAGTTGTTACTGCAGGCGATATAGTTCTTGACAGTGATGCGAGTGTGATCAATACCGATAGAGTGCTATTTGAAGTCACTGGTGATAACGAAATCAACATTAATATGATCGCAATGATGGGGCGAGGTTACGCTACTGCTTCCTCACTTGCTGAAGACGCACTACTCGGGAATGAAGTCAATGCGCTATACCTAGACGCAAGTTTTAGTCCGATTGAAAGTGTAGTTTATCAAGTTGAAAACGCTCGTGTCGGTAATAGAACTGATCTCGACAAGCTAATCCTCACAGTTAAAACCAATGGGACAATAACCCCTGATCAAGCTGTGAGACGCGTTGCCACAATCATGCAGCACCAGCTTTCTAGTTTTGCAAGCATTCAGGAACGTAAATCAGAAGACATCAGCGGCTACCTCGATAATGTTGACCCAGTATATTCTAGATTAGTCGATGAACTCGAGTTGACAGTTCGCGCAGCGAACTGTTTGAAGTCAGAAAACATTCGCTATATCGGCGAGCTCGTACAGTGCAATGAATATGACTTATTGAGGACTCCAAATCTAGGTCGGAAAAGTATGAATGAAATCAAAGGCGTTTTAGCTGAGCTTGGACTCACGCTTGGTATGCATATACCTGAGTGGGTATCTCCGTTAGAGCATATCAAACGTAAGTCAGAACAGGAGACTAAGTCATGAATCATCAGAACGGACGTAAACGTTTCAGCCGACCAACCAGCCATTGTGAAGCCATGTTCAAAAACATGTGCATCTCGCTTTTGATGGAAGAGCAAATCAAAACAACGGTTGCCAAAGCAAAAGAGCTGAGACGTATTCTTGAACCATTAATCACCAAAGCTAAAAATGGTACAGATGTTGCTACTAGAAGGTATTTGATTGCTAAACTTGGCAATAAGAACGCTATCGAGAAACTTTTTAATGTGTATGCGCCTAAATATAAGAATCGACCTGGTGGTTACTTGAGAATACTCAAGTCTGGCTACAGAGCAGGTGATGCAGCACCAATGGCATATGTGCAGTTGGTTGACTTCGAGAAAACAGCGCAGTAGTAGCCTGTTTTGAACGACTGGTGCCGTATATCCAGAAACAATTTGTTACAAAAAACCTATTCAATTGTTGATTAGTTGTAAAAATTTAGACCAGTTCACCGAAGCGCCGTGCCTATCCAGTATTTCCACTGTATGAATAAGTTGGACAACGCCATCCGCGCCCTTGCGTTGAGATGGGACAAACACAGCTTGTTCATCTGCAAGGCACTTCTTTGCAAGCTTACTTAAAATTGCATCAGGTCCGATTTCAATGAAAATTTTAGCACCCATCTGCCAAGCATATTGTACCGATTGATCAAACTGGACAGGCTTAAGGATGTGTTGCCCCCAATACTCAGCAGATTGAGATTCTTTAATGACAGCAGCAGTTAAGTTTGATATCAGTGGT
>MDTC01137847.1_pt1 | contig 11190 bp, 14 predicted proteins | sample 811181 | NCBI WGS metagenome assembly MDTC01 (sample SAMN05326644, study PRJNA326480) | marine metagenome | isolation source: seawater | place: Pacific Ocean: North | collected 2011 | reverse complement strand
CATCCAACCAGGTGGATTGATAGTCTCCCCAATCGGCATACCTGCCGAGGTGAGGAAGTCCGTTGCGACTTCAGATCCATTTCCTGCCATTTCGCTGAGCATGGTAAGCATCATGAACAGGGTATTTTGCGAACTCATCGAGAAGAATGTCAGCATAACAACCCCAATCAATGCGGACACCATTGCACCGCTGCGAACGACAGTCGGAAAGTTTCTGAAGAGATAAGCAATGACCACGACGGCCAGTGGCATTAATACGCCACACAAGAAAAATGTGGCGAATACCGACCGATTCATGCCGATGAAACCGAATAAGTCGAGTTCAGACATCTTTTTTCCCCCAGGTGTTTTTATTTATAGCGCCGAAACGCATAGAGAAGGTACTCCCCTCATCTTCGCCTTGCAAGGCAGAGACCGGGCTCCCTACGCATTTTAAAGTCAAATACTGCTGTCGTCTGCTAGGTGCCCTTGGCCTTTAGTGTCGGGCACGGTGATTGTTTAACCTTTCCTAAGGGCAGATTCTGGATATGCCAGCGCCCCCCGGTTGGTCTCCAAATCCCGTTTTAGACTGCGCACACCCATCCATAAAAAGAAGATACCCACCAGACTAATGGTGAGAGTTGTGGCCATGGCGTAGCGCAGATTGTTGGCCCCATAAGCGCTCGCAAATGCGTCACTCATGACGCCGACGGTCAAGGGACCTAGCCCAAGGCCAATCATGTTCAGCACAAAGTACAAGATTGCGGAGGCCATGGCGCGCATGCCGGGAGAGACGAGGTTGTGGCAGGTGGCGATACAGGGCCCGAGATACAGCGCACCCAGAATCTGAGAGGGAATCATTGCGGCGATAATTAGCGTCGTGTTCTTTCCCAACAGGGTGTAGTACGCCGGGATCATGGCGGATAGGCCCCCAAGCATGGGTATCCAGACATACCAGCGCACATCTCTCACCCCGAGGCGATCAGCCAGAAAGCCGCCGAGGAAGGTGCCGGTGGCGCCTGACAAGCCCGATATCAAGCCGAGAATGGCGCCCACCTCGGTCAGCGACAGGCCGTGGTTTCGCATCAAGAAAGAGGGCATGAAATTGCCGTTGCCGTAAGACACAAACGCGGTAAACGCGCAGCCTATCGAGATCCACCAAAAGGTGGGCCTGCCGTGCAGGCATTTCATGGTCTCACTCAGGCTTGCCTTAGGGGGCGTGCCACCCGCGTCGAATTGGCCGCGATTGGGCTCCCGGACGACCCAAAGCACCGCGAGCCCGTAGAGGATGCCCGGAATGCCAATCACAAAAAAAGCATTGCGCCAGCCAAAATTCTCGGCGATCCAGCCGCCTGCGGCAAAGCCGAATAGCACACCAATGTAGATGCCCATGCTGTAAAAGGACAAAGCCGTACCACGGCTACTCGGCGGGAAGTAGTCGCTGATCATGGAGTGTGAGGGCGGGGAGCCGCCGGCTTCGCCCACGCCCACGCCCAATCGCGCCGCCAACAACTGGCCGAAGTTTTGTACCAGCCCGGAGATGGTAGTCATGAATGACCAAAACGCCAGCGAGGCGACGACGATATTGCGTCGATTACTTCTATCGGCCAGCCAGGCGATGGGGATGCCCGCGGTGACATAGACCAGCGCGAAGCTAAAGCCGGTCAGCAAGCCCAGCTGCGCATCACTGAGCCCTAAATCAGCTTTGATCGGCTCCTGCAGGATGACTAGAATCTGGCGGTCAATAAAATTGAAGGTGTAAACCAGCGTCAGCATTACAAGCACCGTCCAGCGATAACGGGTGCTTGGTGCTGAGGTCTGAGCGGGGGTCATGCAGTGTCCGGAGGGTAACGCTGTAGAGTGGGGCATCATGCCAGCTTGTGCCGTTTATCGCACCGGAGTGTTAGGATTGGGTCATGCCTGAGAACTCAGATCGCTTGACGCATCTTGATGATGCGGGTGGGGCCCACATTGTCGATGTGAGCGAAAAAGCGGTGACCGCGCGCGAGGCTACTGCGCACTCCTGCGTGCGTATGCAGGTAGGAACCCTGGATGCCATTGTTGGGGGCGAAACACCCAAGGGTGATGTGATGGCGGTGGCGCGTATTGCCGGTATTCAGGCGGCCAAAAAGTGTTCAGAGCTCATTCCGTTGTGTCATCCGCTGCCTTTGTCCTCCGTCGCGATCAATTTGGTGCCCGATACGGATCTTCCCGGTGTGCGGATTGAGGCGACCTGCAAAGTGACGGGCCAAACAGGTGTGGAGATGGAGGCGCTCACAGCAGCTTCTATCGCGGCATTGACGTTGTATGACATGTGCAAGGCGATAGATCGCGGCATGACCATTGAAAACACGCAATTGGCCCATAAGTCAGGTGGCGTGAGTGGAGGGTGGCAGCGTGAACGTCACGATTAAGTTGTTTTCAGCACTGCGTGAGGGCCTGGGTGAAAGCGAGTTTGAGCTGGCTCTCTCCGATATTGCCGACGCCTCTGCCCAAGTGGATGTGGCGTCGATCAAAGAGCTGTTGTCAAAGCGCGGCGCGAAATGGAAAGAGGCCCTGAATCAGCCGAATCTGGTGCAAGCGCTCAACCACAAGGTGGTATTTACTGACGCGGTGGTGTCTGAGGGGGACGAGCTCGCCTTCTTCCCGCCGATGACCGGAGGTTAGCGTGTCGGTATCGCTGCAGAGTGAGGCTATTGACGTCGCGGCCGAGTACGCTCAGTTGGTCGGGGGCAGCCCTGGCGCCGCAGTCGCAACCTTCACGGGATACGTGCGCGATCACTCGCATGCGCATGCGGTGACCGAGCTGGAGCTGGAGCACTACCCCGAAATGGCACGCAAAGTACTCAAGGACCTCGGCCAATCGGCGGCCGAGCGTTTTGGCCTCGGCAACTGGCGGATTGTGCATCGATTCGGCCGGTTGGCAGTGTCAGAGACAATTGTTTGGGTCGGTGCGGTCGCGGATCATCGGGGTGAGGCGATTAGTGCCTGTGAGTTAATGATGGATACCCTGAAAACCGATGCGCCCTTCTGGAAGCGTGAGCAGGGACCCGCGGGAGAGCAGTGGGTGGTGAGTCGTGACAGTGATTCTCAGCGCCGGGCGCGCTGGCAGTCGAAGGAGGCCCAGTGAAGTTTTGTAATTTGTGCGGCGGGCCGGTGGCCCTGCAGATCCCAGAGGAAGATGACCGCGAGCGCCACGTCTGCCAAAACTGTGGCGCTATACATTACATTAATCCAAAGGTCATCGTGGGCTGTCTGCCCATGGTGGACGATCGTATTTTGCTGTGTAAGCGGGCCATCGAGCCGCGCTACGGGAAATGGACGTTGCCCGCGGGCTTTATGGAAAACCGCGAGACCTCTGCCGGGGGCGCGGCGCGTGAGACCTGGGAGGAGGCGGCTGCCAAGGCGATTGATCTTGAGCTGTATCGCATCTTTGACGTCCCCCATATCAGTCAGGTGTACCTGTTTTATCGCTGCCACATTGAGAATGACGAATTTGGTGTCGGCCCGGAGTCGCTGGAGAGTGCGCTGTTTGCGGAACAAGACATCCCCTGGGGTGAGTTGGCTTTTCCCGTGGTAAGAGAGATGCTTCAGGAATTCCTTGAGGATCGAAAAGCTGGTGTTTACCCGATTCGTAATACAGTCATTGAGTACCCCCGCCGCTGAGTCGGGTGCGTTGGCGACGTGCTCATCTCTGCATGGCGGGCCAACGTACCAGGGCTAATCACATTAATTTCACTCGGAGGCCAATATGGCGTTTCCCAAGGTGGGCAATCTGGCGCCCCAGTTTTCACTCTCAGATCATGAGGGCAACGCTGTTTCTCTCGCCGACTTTAAGGCCAAGTCCGCCGTGGTGGTGTACTTCTATCCCAAGGCTATGACACCCGGTTGCACTGTGCAGGCGCTAGGGCTCAGAGATTCGGCCAAGGCGCTTAAGGGCCAAAACACGGTGGTGCTGGGTATTAGCCCGGATCCGGTCAAAAAGCTCGCCAAATTCGTTGAGCGCGATGAGCTCAACTTCCAACTGCTCAGTGACGAGGACCATGCAACCGCAGATAAATACGGGGCCTGGGGCCCCAAGAAGTTCATGGGCCGCGAGTTTGATGGCATTTTGCGCACGACCTTTATTGTAGGAAAGGACGGCAAGCTCAAAGCGGTGATGGATAAGTTCAAAACCAAAGATCACCACACCGAGTTGCTGGCTACGCTTGAAGCATTACATCTCGGCTGAACCACCTTTGTTGGGTTATCAGCGCGAGGTGAAGCTTTGCTCGGACAGCGGGTGTAGTTCAATGGTAGAACGAGAGCTTCCCAAGCTTTAAACGTGGGTTCGATTCCCATCACCCGCTCCAAATCAATATCACAGGGCGTAACCGACGCCCCTTTTTATGCCTAAAAGTCAGTTTCTAAGCCATTTAATGCCCACATAGGCGTTTTACTCAGTTTACTACCCGGTGCCGACCCCTTTTTGTCTTTGCGATGTCGCTCATTCTGCGAGCGATGCTGCGGCTCCTGTCGGGCCGTCTTGTCATCTTGCCATGGCGGTTGAGTGCGCCTGATGAACGCGAGAACTACTGGCCTCTGGCCGTTTTTTCGATGTGAGAGCTAGCAGGAGAAACCGTTTGTCCAAGTTTTATTTGATCCAGTTGGCGCAGTTGTGGGTACCACCTAGGACTTTGCCCTCAGGAATCGCTCATGATCTTCGGATTCAATCATTACCCCATCGGTACCCGTGCGCCCGATGAGCGTGCCAGCGGTGACCACGCTGGTCGAGATGAGGAGAACGCCGGAAAGAGCCAGACCCCTGCGCAGGTATACGATCTGGCGCATCAGCGGCGCCTTAAAGCACTCCAATCCTACATCGAACAAGGGTATACCCTGAATGAGGCAGCACGCTTGCTGGGCGTATCGAACTTAACTGTGCTCCGCTGGGACGACCACGGGCGCCGATAGGGCGCTACGCTAAGCTGACTGAATCCCCTGCGGACACGATATTCGTCTGCACCATCGACACATAAACTCCCAGATTGCCTTCACTGGCAGCGACCAGCTTGCACAAGACTTGCGCAGTTTGCGATAGATCGTAGAAGCCTAATGTGATCATGTAGCAACGGGGACACGTCATTTCTATCTTCAGCTTCACAGTGTCGATAGACAATTTGCCTACCCACGCCTGCTCTGGAAAGCGAAAGGGGTGATCAGTGGCAGGGACATCGACCAGTAAGTTGGGTCTGAAGCGTCGGACCTCAACCCGCAATTCACCCTCTAGGTGATTCATGGTGTTCAGCGACTGCTGGCTCATGACGGATATTGGAAACGTATCAAAATAGGTGCCCGGTGGCGACTCAAATTCCAGAAGCTCCTCTAATACCCCGAGATCAGGCAGTGGCTCATCCGGTAACCGTCCAAATACCGTCCTCAGCGCCTGCTCAAAATCTTCGGTATCGGGCGCGCCGCGGCGGTGATGGTCTAGCTGGTCGGCAGGAAGCAGTGGCCACAAAGTAACCGGGTGATCCGGCTGGTCGCTAAGCCACTCGTTAATGCCCTTAGAGCTCGCAGAGGCTGAGCCCCCATCGGCGGCTGCAATGAGCGGCGTTGCCGGCCTAGATTGCGCTGCCAGCGCCATCAGTTGCGAGATCTTTTTCTTGCCCCGAATATCGCCACGGTTCTCATCCCATGCCGCTCAGCCGCGATCACCCGGGATGCCGGTCTCTCCGACATCCGCCTCACTCGGTGCCTCTCCCATCATGGATTTTACGGGATAGCTACAGATGTTGAGGACTGAAGCGTTATCCATAACTCGTCTCACGCGAGGGGTTATGAGCAGTGTATTGCAGGATGGTTTTGCTCAAGCAAAAGTCGTCTGCCCACTACCGCTACGCCGCATCACATCCGCATGGGGTGGCATCCACATCGGTGAGGGTGGCGGATACGGCGGGGCTGAACCGCCTTGCGGTGAGTGCTAGTCTCCGATTAATTTTTTCTATATCGCGGAATGCAGGATGTCTGGTCGACTCAAAAATAAAGTTGCGGTTGTCACAGGGGGTGCGTCGGGGATCGGCGAGGGGATGATCAGGCGCTTTCGTAGTGAGGGCGCCAAAGTCATCCTTGCTGACGTTGATGAAGGCAACGGATCGCGCATTGCGGCTGAATGTGATGCGACGTTTTCTCGGCTTGATGTCAGTTCGGCTGAAAATTGGCAGTCGCTTGAGAGCAAGATACGACATGACGAGCGGCAGCTCGATATTCTGGTCAATAACGCCGGGATCGTCAGTGGACTCGATATTACCGCCGTCACGGTTGAGGCTTGGCAGCAGCTGATGAGCATTAATCTGATGGGGATGATGCTTGGCTGTCAGACGGCGATCGCGCTAATGCGTGACAACCCTGGTGGCGCTGGCGGATCGATTATCAATACGGCGTCGTCCACTTCTTATCTGGCGATACCCGATGTGGCATACACCACCTCCAAAGCGGGTGTGGTGGGCCTGACCAAATCTGTCGCGGTGTACTGTGCCAACGAAGGATTCAACATTCGGTGTAATTCAATCCATCCCGGCGCGACGCTGACGAATATTCTAAAGACTGCCATCGAGCAGGCACCTGAAGTAGAGGAAGCCTGTAACAAGATGTCACCCCTCAATCGCATGGGCACCGTGGAGGAGGTCGCTGCCATGGCGGTCTTTTTGGCCTCTGACGAGGCCAGTTTCTGCACCGGTGGGCAGTACGCGGTCGAAGGGGGCACTGTCAGTCAGCACCCCAAAATGTGACGCTCTAGACTCAATCATTCATTACATCTCAGCCTTGTTGAAACCGTCGCTATACAATACTTCGCGGGTTTCGCCGCTCTGCAAATGAATCAAACGGGCACTAAATTGGTGCATCCCCAAACTTGAGAGCGAGGCACGATGCTGGTCTACTTGGTCTAGCGTATGTTGCGCCGAACAAAAAATAGGGGGTTTTTATGAAAATGGTATTTGCAGTATTTGCATCTTTTGCACTCTTGGTAGGGTGCGGTCAGAGTCAGGAGCCAGCCAGTGAGGTGCCCGCAGCGTCTGCGGAAGCCAGTGCGCCAGCCAATGATGTGATTGTTGATTACATCTGGAATGACGTCGGAGCAGATGTTTCAGACGAGCAGTTCGCCGACATCGTGGTGCGGTGGAATGCCCGCATCGACGCGGGTGGCTACGACATAATGGGTGCCAATGTCCTCACCCCGCAATTTGAGACGGAAGACTTCGATGTAATCTGGGTGCTGCTCTGGCCCTCAAGTGAGGCACGCGAAGCGGGTTGGGCGCATTGGAACGCCAATCAGGAAGAGGCGTGGGCCGCTGAGCTGGACGGTGCGCTCTCTTACAAGGCCGAAAATGTGTTCACTTTTAAACCTGTCGGCGGCTGGGACAAGAATCTTGAGCCAGTGCCTGCGGGCGGTTCCTTCATGCCCAACTTTAGTTTTTGCGCGATGAACGAAGGCGCTGATGAGGCCACCTTTGCGACCTTCCGCGATGAGTACGACGCATGGCTTGAGGAGGGTGATGCGGCAGACTATGGTTATTACATCATGGAGCCGCAGTTCGAGCAGGACGATGCGGATTTTGTCTGGCTTGACCTCTTCAGCGATGAAGCTGCCATGACGGCCGGTGCCGAGAGCTGGACCGGATCCGAGTTTGAAGCCAAGTGGAACGCGATGGGCACCTGCGAGAGCTTCGCATTTGCCGCAACCGCGATTCGCCGGTAATAGCGCGACTGACACCAGATCGGCATCTTAGTGACGCCGGTTGAATAGTCGAAGGCGTTGTATAGGGAACCCCGCTTTGTTGCGGGGTTTTTTATGTCAGCTCACCGCGCGAGTCGTGTTCTTCTCCAGACGCGCGAGGAACCACTGGTGAAAGTGATGGGTGGGAACATCCATGAGTGGCGTAAACAGCCCACCATTAAAAGCGGGGGAGGCGCGGCCTCTTTGCATGCCTTCTACCACTGAGATGTCTTCGGCAAACACAATGCTCCAGGCGGCATGTAGGTTTTCGCGTCGCTCCCTATAAGAATCACTGATTGCGCCGGTATCCGCATACAAAAATTGCAGTCGCTCCCGGGTCTGATCTACGGTTTCTGACATCAGCAGAATGACGAAGAAGTGGTCCGCTTGAATGCCCAGCAATACGTTGGGGTAGAGGGACAGGTATTCCGCGGTTTTGAGGCGCTCACTGTCCCATTCTGAAAACTGCGGTAGCGGTTCGTTGTCTCCCCGCGCCAGGTCGTATACCCGGGTGCCCTGACCCGACGCGAGCGGATCAACGGTCAGGTTGTAATGCGCATCGAGTGGCGAGAAGGTATTCAGGTCGGGGTGGACGAAGGGTAAGTGATAGGACTCGCAGTAGTTCTCCACCGCCAGTTTGTAGTTGCTGTTGAGCACCAGTTCCATCGAGCCGTGCTCACCGGTATCGGCGATGAGCTGTTGGTCGAATGTCGGCCCCGCGAGGTCGCGCCAGCGCGATAGCAGCGGTTCTAGCTGTTTCGACAACGCGGGGGCATCACCGGATAGATTAATAAAGACAACGCCCATGGATTCACCGCAACGGACCCCTGCCAAGGCGTGATCAGCGCAATCAAAGCCGGCCACTTCGTGCACGCCCATGCCACCAACATTGGGGGTTGTTTTCAGCTGCCCGCTGAGATCGTAGCCCCACTTGTGATAGGGGCACCGGATAACCAGACCTGCGTCACCGGCTTCGGTGACCAGCTGCATGCCGCGGTGACGGCACACATTGTGAAACACCCTTGCGCGGCCGTGCTGGTCACGCACCATGACCAGTGGCAGTCCCATAAACGTGACCGGGTGGACGCTACCGGGCCCTGCGATGTCACTGCTGAATCCCAGCCCCGCCCAGGTCTGAGCGATGACCGTATCCCGCTCTTTCAGCCATTCCTCGCGGTTGATATAGGCCCGGTTGGGTATTGCTGCACTCTCAGTAATAGCCGGATCAGCCGCGCCGTGAGGGCTGATTTGAGCAGTGGAGGCCATGGGATCAGTTGGGTTCATGTTGGCAAGCGTTTAGTACAATGGGCGGCATTTTACGCCTGCTTAAAAGCTGGGAAAATCACTTTTTTCTCTGCCCCTGGTCGGTCGGGTTTGAGGTCGGTTGTCTAATAAAAAAGTGTTTTAAAACAGCTATTCAGCTCCACGGGAAGGGGCTGTTTGAGACGGGGTGCAGGTCACCCTCTGCATAGCGTGAGAAGCGAAAAGGGTCGAGGAGCCTGGGCTTACTGCCACAGATAGTTTTAGCGACCAATTCGCCCACACCGATCATCTTATATCCATGATTGGAGTCGGCGATGACAAAGCAGTTCTCCCGCATGGTGTCGAATACTGGGAAGCTGTCCGGGGTAAACGCGCCAATGCCACCCGAGGGTTCTTTTTTGAATCGGGGCAGGGTGCCTGAAAAACGTTCCTGGCAGTGCGCCAGCGCTGATACCCACATCTCCGCGAACTCCGAGCCCACCACAAACTCCGGTGAGGCCGGTCCATAGGGGTCCACTGCCACGTCTGCAGCTGGCTTGTCGACAATAAAGGGTGCGGCCCCGCCCTGTACGCCGCCGAAGTAAAAGTCGGGCTTAAAGTAGACGCCCCAGAGTTGACCCGTGATCAGTCGACCATCTTCATCGGAATGGAGCGGCGCATCGGTATCCACATGAATGACAGGTGGCATGGCGCCGTCATTGGTGACCTGAAGTTTGGGGTCGACGCCCAGGGTGCCTTCCTGCAGTGACCAGTAGATCCACATGGGGATCCCCTCGATCACCTCACGGGTTGCCGGGTTGCGGATGCCGACCTCCATGGGGAGCTCCAGCATTTCCCAGAAACTTCTCACCCAAGGGCCCGCTGCGACTACCGCGTAATCGCACTCTATGCGACCCAGGTCGGTATTGACTGCGGTGATGGCATGACTATTGTCACTCTCGAGCGCTTTGACGGTAATGCCGCTGATGATGCGCACGCCCAGCGCTTCAGCTTTGGCTGCCAATCCAACCATCGCTTTGGAGTTGTTGGCGTAGCCGCCGGGCATCTCATGCAGGACGGAGGTGATGCCTTGTGCGCGCCAGTCCCAGAACAAACCCTTCATGTAGCGTTCACTATCGGCGGCGCCCTCGATGAAGACTGACTCATAGCCAATCGCCTGCTGCTGCTCATGGATCGCCGCCACATCTTTGCGCATAGATTCGCAGCTGATCTGCATGTACCCCACGGGGTGATAGCTGTAGGTCTCGGGGTCGCTCTCCCAGATGTTCACGGAGTGGGACATGAGTTCGCGCATGGCCGGCTGAAAGTAGTTATTACGAATGACCCCGCAGGCAATGCCCGTGGCGCCAGAGCAGATGCCGGATTTGTCGAGAATGATGATGTCGCGCCCGTCACCCTTACCAGTTGCGTTGAGCTGCAGCGCCAAGTGGTAGGCGGTGCTTAGTCCGTGAATCCCGGCACCGATGATGATGTAGTGGCTGTGCGTTGGAATGGTTATTAGGTGACCTCGCCCACGTAGTCAAAAGGCTCAATTATCACGGGCATGTCGTCAGTGCATTCGCGCCCACAAGAGGCCAGCAGACCGTTCCAATATTTACGATGAAGCGGTATCCACACCCCCGGGACCTGCACGGGTGGGCCATCAAGCGAGGATTCCCCGTAACCGACTTCCCCGAAAGTGGTCTCGCGCACATCGGTGAGCCACACGATGAGATCCGGTGTCCCGACGTAGTCACAGAGCGCGATAGGCGTACCGGGTTCGGAGTAGGGGAAACCGTTTGCCTCGATCACCCAGGGCAGGCTAAAGGTTGCCACTTTGTCGCGGGTTTTGATGTACTCGAGGATTTGCATGATTGTGTCAGCGTCAATGCCCAGAGAGCGGACCTGATAGTCGTCTCCCAGCCCGTAGAAAAGTTTCTGAGCTCGTCCCCAAAACGTATCGATCACTTTTGGATCAGGCTGCGATGGGCCTTCGGCGATCAATATGTGGCGGGGCATTGAGATTCCGCATGTTGAAGGGTTTGTCGGCAGAATCGTGCCGGAATTCAGGCTCAGTGCCTAGCCCTCACAATAGGAGAATCATCGTTCGAATGGATGGCCCGCCCGGCAGGACTCGAACCTGCAACCTACGGCTTAGAAGGCCGTTGCACTATCCAGTTGTGCTACGGGCGGCGGGGGCGAAGTATCCCACT
>MDTC01126517.1_pt1 | contig 11191 bp, 10 predicted proteins | sample 811181 | NCBI WGS metagenome assembly MDTC01 (sample SAMN05326644, study PRJNA326480) | marine metagenome | isolation source: seawater | place: Pacific Ocean: North | collected 2011 | reverse complement strand
GTAGTAAACCATCTGGCATTACTTGTTCAACAGATTCCTCTTCTTCATCCCAAATTGAAGGTAAATCCAAATCATCTATTACTACAGCTGGACTGGGTATTTCATCGATTTCTATTAGAGGTTCATCGACAGTCATTGCATCCATAAAATGACCGATTACGGGGGAAGGGAACAACTCCACCGGTTCAGGAAGTAACTCGATCTCTTCAGAATTAAGGGACCTAGGGTATTCTGAATCACTAACCATGTTGTCTACGCTTTGTTTCGCATCTTCCAAATTCATACCATTTTGAATCCTTTGGATAAGGGCACACAATCTCATCATTGAAATATCTGGACCAAAGACAGTATGGCAATCTTTTGCCTTGGTATCAATAGTCAAAGTCGGTCTTCGTGTTAGATAGTGAGAGGTAGCCATGACTATTCCTGCTGCTCCAAGCACGGCCTGAAATTTCCCAGTAACGCCTCTCCAAGCCACCCACATGAAGATTAAACCAACAACTGCAAGCCACCCCGGTACAAGAGTTGTATGGTGATGATGTACTCTTTGTATTGCATCAAGACGTATGTCTAGGGCATGCCCATTTTTTGTTTCGAAGGAGACTTGGTTCTCGCTTAAAGTCGCTCTGACTTTACCTCGAACTCCGCCCAGTGACAAGGAGCGGAATTTTATCCCCGCTCCATTGACACTGAGCCCCTCTGGCTTCGTGTCCATTAGCATCCCGAATAGCCGAACTTCCAACGGGGGTTATGAATCCACCGTTTATTCCCCCTACGGGGGAACCGATATTCCGAGTAAATCATTCAAGCCGGGATAGAGAAGCACTACCCATGATTCTAGGCTTCGAATCTAATTGAGCAATGATAACTGTTGGTGGATTTTCTCTGCGTATAAAAATCGGCGATTCCCATGAAACCCTAAGTTCAGGTTCAATGGATTCAATTCGGCCGACAACGAATTGTAAATCTACACTAGCATGGAGAATGTCTCCAGGTGCAAGTATTCTTTTTTGGAATGGTGAAATCTCAATATTAACCATACTACTGCTATGCTTGTCGAGACAAATAGGTACTGAGATGCCCTTATTTTTATCTTCAAGGGCGGGATGAATGATCAATGAGCCCCCTGTCAAATGTTCTTCTTTTGTATTTCTCAAGGCAATTCCAACCCTATCACCTGCAACCGCCTCAGATACATCGTCATCCATAACCTGTAAACTCTTTACCGTGCCCGGACCATCTGATGGTAACAGAAACAAATCGTCATGGACAGCAACCGACCCTGATTGGACATAACCTATTGCTACTAACCCTATTCCTTTGACATTGAAGTATTGATCAACAGGAACAACAAGGGGCTCAGATTTTGCTGTTTCTAAATCTACACTTATTTCATCCATCAATGAATACAATGATTCACGTATTTCAACACCGTCATTCGCACACTGTCTCCAGCCACCTAGTCCCGCTTGTTTCAGGAACGCTTTGACTTGGTCTTCGTCTATCCATCCTCCATCTGTTGGATTGATAACATATACTCCTTTAGTAACTCCAGCCGCAGAAAATCCAACCAATACTTCTCCAAAGGTTGCATCAATTCCTGTTACCTCAATCAATCCTACCCTTGCCGCACACAATGCATTGAAAAATGGCCTAATTCTATCTGGCATTTTAGCAGGACGAATAAGAGAAAGAATCCTTGACCCATCTGGACCAGATTCTTTGTGGACATATGTGTGTACATCCCTTTGGTCTGTTGCTTTTGCAATAGATTTTGCAAGGTCATCACTACCAATCATAGCGATATTCAGCACGGTCATAAACCTTCGAAGTAGGCATTGTTATTGATTATACTGTAATCAGGAAGTTCTAGATATCATTCTGTAAGCGTCCAACCTCTGTTGATATTCTGCACGGGTCAACTCCCTAAGCCTAGCCGTTCCAAATTCCTCAAGCGTGAAAGAGGCGGTAACTGTGGCATGAACTAACGATTCTGATAACTCATGCAATGTCAATTCTCCCTCACCTCCAGACAGGCGTTGAGCCATCGCACCTGCAAAACTATCCCCGCAACCGGTTGGATCACGCAGATTTTCAACTGGAAAAGATGGTATGGAAACAATCCCGTCTGGATGGAATGCTATTACACCATGCTCACCTTTCTTGACAACCAAAATTCCACCATCACTTAGTTCTAGCACCTTCTTTGAGGCTCTAATCAAATTTTCATCTCCTGCAAGCATCTTTACTTCCGCATCATTGAGTATCAAAATTTCAACTTTTTTTATCACATTCAACAAATCTTCTCTTGAAATTTCAATCCATAGGTTCATTGAATCTAATATTGTAAGACGACTGGGTTGAGTTTGTTCTATTATTGATGCCTGGATAGATGGAAGCAAGTTAGCACACATCAGTATCTTGGGTTTACAGTGTGTTTTTGGTACAACTGGATTAAAAGTCTCGAATACGTTTAGTTGAGTATCGTGTGTCACTGCCTGAGACATGTCTCCATGATACGATCCTTTCCAGCGAAATGTTAAGCCATCCTTAATCTCCAGCCCTGATATATCCAAATTAGCATCCTTATACCATCCGATATGCTCCTGTTTGAAGTCATTACCAACAACTCCAACTATAGCTATACCATTTCCATTGTTGATCGAGTCATGAAACGATGCTGAGAATCCTCCATAGGATGCTGATCCGCCTAATTCGTCCTCTTTTTTACCAAATGGAGTCTCTAAACTATCGTAAGCTAGACTGCCAACGACTAAAACATCCATCAAATCATCCCAATAATTCTTGATGCTCTTCGATATATGCTATGGTTACGTCTCCGTTTTGGAAATCCTCTTCATCCATTATTCTGCGATGAAGTGGTATTAGATGGTCAACGCCAGTAATCAGGGTTTCATCTAGCGCTGTTCGCATTCGTCTAATTGCAGAGTCTCTATCCGGACCCCATGTGAGGAGTTTAGCAAGAAGACTATCAAAGCACCCAGGCATTTCATATCCAGGGTGGGCATGTGTATCACACCTAATACCGAATCCTGAGGGGAAATGACATTCCCATAATCGTCCAGGTGAAGGAACAAAATTGGTAGTGTCTTCTGCATTAAGTCTACATTGAATTGCGTGACCTCGGATTTTGATATCATCTTGACTTAACGGTAGAGCCTCCCCTTGAGCGACTCTGACACCAAGTTCTACCAAGTTATATCCAGTAATTAATTCGGTAACCGTGTGCTCAACTTGGACACGAGGATTTACTTCAAGGAAATAGAATTCTCCATTTTTATCCCTCAGGAACTCAAACGTTGCTAACCCCTTGTAACCAACAGACTCTGCACCCGCACAAACAAGAGCGCCGATCTCTGCTCTCTTTTCATCGGTCAGCCAAGGGCCCTCTTCAATCAGTTTTTGGTGGCGTCGCTGAATCGAACAAAATCTTTCTCCGAAATGAATTGCTTTATTCCCATCAGCGAGAACTTGGAATTCAACGTGCTGTGCACCTTCGATATATTTCTCCACGAATACTCTATCGTCCCCAAATGCAGATTTTGCTCTTCCTTGACAGAGTTTTAGAGCGCCTTCGAACTCATGCTCTTCATGTACAATTTGCATGCCAATTCCTCCGCCACCGGCAGCAGCCTTGATAATCACAGGATAGCCTATTTCTTCAGCCAATTCACTTGCAACCTTAGCAGACGAAATTGGCTCACTACTACCCTTTGCTGTCGGTAAACCAGCAGCCTCCATTGCAGCTCTTGCTTCTATTTTGTCACCAAGTAATGTGATAACATGGGATGCAGGTCCAATGAAGGTTATTCCCTCTTCTTCAAGGCGTTTTACAAAGTGAGCATTTTCAGCAAGGAACCCATAGCCAGGGTGTACTGCATCACACTGCAAATCCTTTGCTGCTTGCACCACTGCCTCGATATCGAGGTATGATTCTAGGGGGTTAGAACGCATGATAGGATAGGCCACATCAGCAAACCTTACTGGAAGAGATAAACGGTCCTCTCTGCCGTGAATGATTGCAGCCTCAATTCCCATATCTCTTAGGGTCCTGAGTATTCTGAGGGCGATTTCTCCACGGTTCGCAATCAATACTCGTTTGAATCCCATGATATCCCCGTAGTGAAACTATTCCTTATACGCTTCTCCGTTTGAGCACCACCATGAGCGGAGATGTCCTAACCGGTTCTGCTGCTGTCCGTCAGTTTGCCGGAAAAGACCTAAACCAAAATGGAAAAATCATCAATCTTGTTGTGTCAGGAAACTCCAGATTTTACGATTCAGAATGGATTGAAGAACAGATTGAATCCTGGATCGGTTGGAATTCTGAACCAGATTTAATAATTCTCGGAGGAGCAAGTGGCGTTGACTATCTAGTTGAGAAATGGGCAAACGAAAAGGGCATTCCTATGGCGATTTTTAGTGAAGCTTGGAATGAACCAAGAGGAGGATTGAAAGATCCAGGAAGGCCAGAAGCATCCCCTACCATGGGTGATAAAATGCTTGAAAGGGCTACCCATTTCATTGCTTTCCCAGGTCCAAAATCAAAGTGGACTACAATTATGATTAACAAAGCAATAGACAAAGGCATACCAATTGTATCTTTGCCCACCCACAAGAAATGAGTGGATTAGTAAACATCTCTCAAGTATCTCTTCTCTTCCCTCATCATTGTTTTCTCAATGAAATGGGTTGCATCATCCTCAGACATTCCACCATGCTCCATGGCAATTTCAATAAGAGCTCTGTGAACATCCTTAGCCATATACTGCTTATCACCACAAATGTAGAAATATGCACCTCTCTCAAACCATTCCCAAACCTCAGCACCGTGTTCTTTTAGTCTGTGCTGGACATAGATCTTCTCTTCTTGGTCTCTAGACCAAGCAGTTGTAAAACGATACAGATGTCCCTCATCCAACCAGTCTTCTATCGATTCTTTGTAGTAATATTCCGTCTTTTCAGATTGGTCGCCAAAGAACAGCCAGTTTTTCCCACTACCACCATCATGAACTCTCTGTTCCATGAATGCTCTAAATGGAGCAATGCCGGTCCCAGGTCCAACCATTATGATGTCAGTCTCTTTGTCCTCCGGGAGAATAAACGACTTTGTTGGTGACATGAATACACCAACATCAGTCTTGTTTATCTCCACTTCATCCGCCATGTAAACAGTACATAGACCACCTCTGTCTCTTCCATGGTGTGAGTATCTAACAATGCCGACAGTCAACTCTACAAAACCAGGATGTACATCATGGCTACTTGCGATTGAGTAAAGTCGAGGTTTTAGTTTGTCAGCGAATTCTAGGAATTCTTCTGGAGTGTAAGATACATCAAAGTCATTCATGACATCAATGTAATCCCTTGACCAGATGTAGTCTTCCATAGCATCAGCGTCTGTAGTTAGATGCTCAACACGGCCAACAGGATCGTCTCCAGGTATGGATGGGAGTATCTCATCCCCAAGACTTGAATCAGAACTCATCCAGCCTGCTCCTTGGCCGGCAACTGATTCTCGATATCTCTCTATCAGTTTGACAGTAATTCTCATGCCTGTAGATGTAACCTTATTTGTTAGAGAGTTGACGAATTTCTTGTTTACACGATGAATTTCAAAATCCTTTTTCAAAGCCTCGCTTAGGGTTCTCTCGCCGTTGTGAGTAGTAACCATATGGTCAGCATCCCAACCAGCCGTCTCGATAAGTAAGTCCACTGTGTTTTGTGGATTTTCTGCAAGTACTCCAAGCGCATCTCCGACCTTATAGTCCAGACCTGAATCCCCTAGGTCAAAGACGATGTGTCTAGTTTCTTTTCTCGAACCTTCACCGTTGAGAACATAGCATTCAGTTACTTTGGACATGTACGGATTTTTTGCACTCCAGCTAGACATAGAGACCACCAGTGGCCCTGCCACCTGAACCGAATAGATGAATGTTAGGTGGCGATGATATCATAGCGGAGAGCCCCCTCTTGTCAAAACATGGTAGTAGTGGATTTGCTCGGCAGTGGCAATGCATTCCTACCATCGGGAAGACTACACTCATTTTTGTTAATAGACAATCACATTATTGTGGATTGCCCCCCAACTGCATTAGCAAGTTTGAGAAAAGCGAAAATTAGCCCTGCAGACATTGATACAATACTAATTACACACGTGCATGGGGATCATGTGTTTGGATTTCCAAACTTTTTACTAGAGAGAAAATATATTTCAGATAGAAGCCAAGAAAAAACTCTGACAATCGCAGGATCGAAAATAGTTCGGGAAAGGCTGACATTACTCTGTAATCTAGCCTACCCTGGAAGCCTCGAGGAGATGTTGGAAAACATCAACTGGGTCGATATTCCCGTATCAAGTGAATGGGTTTTTGAGAGATTCAAAGTCTATCATGACGAGGAAGTTGAACCACATGGATGGATGCTAACTCATTCACAAGGATGGAGTATGTTACATTCGGGAGATACTGGTCCGTGTGATGAATTGTGGAATCGAATTGCTGAGTGCAGATTTGCAGTTGTCGAAATGGGTGTTCCGGAATGGGTTAACACGGAATATCACCACAAGCCTTCAGACATCCGTAAGCTAGCCGAGCTAAACCCAGAAACAAAACTTGTTCTTACTCACACATACATCGATTCCGACTATGAAATAGTAACAAAAGATTTTCCAGAAATGCCATCAAATGTTGTTCATGGCGAAGATTCAATGAGATTTGAAATTACAGATTCGGGCCAAGTGTTGTAATTTTTCGTATGAAAATTAACACTAGACTTGATTTTTTATCCAAGTATTACAAGATTTCATTTAATTCACTAGAAAAAAAGATTTCAAAATTATTAATCTAAAATGTGTTCATTATTACAAATATTGACAGTTGAATTAAATTGAAATTTTAGGGTTATTGAAAATTTTGAGCGCCGGCGAAGACGAGAGAAAAGTTGGCTTTTAGTAGTGATATTTTACGCAATTATCAATAAAATCGCTATGCCTTTTTATACCTTCAATTGAATTCCTACAACTGTGGAAAACTCATTGCCGAATTCAAGATTGGCATTAGCCTTATATGGTGGACTCGGACTCCCCGAAGGCATCACGCACTGTGGCCCCCCGCCCGACCGTCGCATGGTAAGTAGATAGAGGTGAAACATTTTGAAAAAGAATATTTTCGACGGTATTCTTAACCAAAAGACTCTATTCATCCAAAAGGAAGTTTTGCGTCATACTTACCAACCTGAAACTCTCCCTCACAGAGATTACGAAAGGGATCAACTTTCATTTAATTTGGTTGAAGCATTGAAGGGACATATTCCATCGAATATGATTCTTTATGGTGTTACTGGAGCTGGGAAAACTGCTGTAACCAGATATGTTTGTGACCAACTAAAAAAGAAAGGCGAGGCTATTGGAAGATCGGTTCATCCTGTCATGGTTAACTGCAGACAAATCGACACACAATACAGAGTGTTGTCACACCTAGGTAACGCACTTCTCGAGGAATATGAGAGAGATGAGATTCCATTTACAGGATGGCCAACCGACAGAGTATTTTCAGAGCTTGTCAAGAGAATGAACTCCAAGGGTGGTGTATACGTTTTGGTACTTGACGAAATTGACCACTTGGTAAAGAAAGCAGGTGATGATTTACTATACAACCTCACAAACTTGAATGCTGAATTGAACAACGCAAGAGCATGTGTTATAGGAATTTCAAATGACTTGAAATTCACTGACTTTTTGGACCCTAGAGTAAGAAGTAGACTTGGCCAACAAGACATTGTGTTCAATCCATACAACGCAGAACAACTCCAAGATATCTTGAGATCGAGATCATCAATAGGAATTAACCCTGATGCGATTGGTGCCGGAGTTATCGAACTCTGTGCAGCACTAGCTGCTCAAGAGCACGGTGATGCTAGGTGTGCATTGGACCTCTTGCGAGTGTCCACTGAAAAGGCAGAGCAAGAAGGCGTCGAGGTTGTAGAACAAAATCACGTTAGGATTGCACAAGCACAAATTGAATCCGATCAAGTCACCCCTGTAATTAGAACTCTACCTACTCAGCAAAAATTAGTACTTTCATCTGTTCTCATAAACGAGAAAAATGGACTTAGAAATATCCAAACTGGAGAAGTATACCACATATACAAGCAGGCTTGCAACCATATTGGTCAACAATTTTTGACCGCTAGAAGAATTTCAGGTATTATCTCAAATCTCGACATGTTAGGCTTAATCACTGCGAAGACAATCTCCAGAGGACGATATGGACGAAGCAAAGAGATTAATTCATGCATCCCAACTAATATTGACCCGTGTGAAGTTATGTCAAAGGCGGAACCATCGTTATCGGATGTTTTCAATGCAAAATACAGGCACCAAAGTCAACTTTGATTGATTTTGGCTCATGCCAAGACTCATAAACACGGCCAAGGTCGAACGCCCCATGAGCAACGACAGTGAGAATGGAACGAACGGCATGTTCGGGATTCTGACTCAGCCATCCAAGACCCTTGCGAACTGGTATTTTTGGCTTGGAGCATTAGGTTTGATGCTTGCCATACTCAACTTACTCGGCCAGATTCACCCAACATACAGAGTTTCGTGGGGAGGCATGTTTACATTTGAATACACAAATGCTGCATTCGGAGACAAAGACACAGCAAGTGCTTTTGTGTTAGGTGATGCAGTTTTCATTGCTGGTTGTTTGGGTTTTGTGGTTCTGGGAGCTAGATCCCTAATTGGGGATAAAGAACCTGTTGACTGGTTTGTAACCATGGTCTCTAACGATTGGTACAACGATTTGATTGATGTTAGAAATGGTTGGCTGTGTGTTTTCGGTACTTGGGCAATGTTTGGAAGTATTGTATTCTATTTCTACTGGGGAATAATGTACACCGCTTGGATTGACCCAGGTGTATATTCAATAGCAATTTCGTTAATGGCTACAGGACTTGTCTTCAGGATGTTATCAAGTATTGAAGACGAGGAATGATCAGTGACCATTTCTCCGAAATAATGCATCAATATATCCAAGAATAATCCCCTGCCATAACACTGCAGACCATGCTATCAACACAAATTTAGCCTTCAGCCCTTTTTTGGGAATATTGCTTTTTAGAAATGGCCCAATCCAAACTAGAGGTAGTATCAATATCAGTAGTACTTCTCTTGTGAGCGATTCATATATTGATTGAATGTCTATATCTGAGTACCCTAACAGATTTGTCAAGTACTGAAATATCCCGATTGTGGCTAATATTGAAAGTGGAATTAACCAAAGAACAACCCAGGATGAACCAATGAAATCGTGACGGACTCCTTTGTATCTACGATGAATTCTAACATGTGCTCTTGCATCTCTTTTCCTTTTGTTTAGGAATCTTGCTAATCCCGTTTCAGGAACATGGTTTACAACAGCATACGGTGTGTAAACAATAGTACCTCCTGCTTGAATTAGCTTGAGAGATACTTCCATATCCTCTGCATGATACCATTCAGGATTAAATCCACCTATCTCAATTAATTCATTCGTTTTGAACATCGAGCAAGGTCCATTTGCTAATTTTGTCCTTCTTGGTCGCGACCTATATTTTGATTCAATTTCAATTGAACGTATTTTTGAGATCACATCATCACTTCTACCAAATACCGTTCTGCCAGTAACTGCAACAACATTTTCGCCCTCCCTTGAAACTGAGGAATCCAACAAGGACTCAATCCAATTTGCTTCAGGCCTTACATCAATATCGGTGATTGCGAACCAATCCCCTTTTGCAATCTCTAACGCAGCCATTCTTCCAGAAGACAGACCTTTTGCCTCCTGTAAAATCGTTATGACCTTATCATGTGATGCCCATTTCTTGACAATTTCTCTACCACCATCAGTCGAGCCATCATCCACTAGAATTATCTCTGTTGTTTTGTATGTTTGATTCACAAGAGATTCCATACAACCATTAATCCAATCTTTCCCGTTTCTTACACAAACAGCGATACTTACGAGGGTCAATTTCTCACCTCGAATTGAGATAACAAATCTCGGCATCGGTTTTTTGTCTTCAGGTTAGTTATCGTCAATACAACACCATTACCAGGTTGTCCATAGACCACATTTGTTCCGATTGGCGCCAGCATATGCACAATGATTGGTGCCAAATCTTCTTCACCATTTACATCGATACACGTGGTTTGATCATTATGGAGTGCCTTTTCGATTGATTCAATTAATGACGGAGTTATCTGTCCAGCAGGATTATCTGCTCCCAACTGAATATCGAACATTGATAAATCGACCTTTTCGTCGAGTTCCGTCCTTTTTGTCATACCATCCACCATTGCGATATCTGGGATGACACCCATGTCAATCAAAGTAGCAACACTTACGTCTCCTACAGCAACTATTGCACCTGGAGATATGTTTTCCATAGCGCTAGCCATGGCTACTTCAGGTGAGTCTTCTGGGCCCGGATAAAGCGTGCCTGATGGTTTTTTCAATTCTTCATCCAATCCTCTGTGAAAGTAATAAGTCATTTTTCTTTGTTCTTGGGTAAGCCATTGCCTTCCTGTTTGATCAATCAAACCAGCTCGAATTCTGGAACTAGAAACTATACCCCCAAGTTCATCCATTACATGCGATACCTCGAATATCTCAAGAGGTAACAGTCCGCTCTGCAACCTAATTTCATTGATTTTTTGGCAATTACCCAATGTTTCGGGTGTACAGATTATACTGTCACAATCTTTCCTTATTGGGGCAGGCCCCATATTATCGGTAAGTTCGTGTGTTGTAATTCGCTCATTAGCCCAATTAAGGACTGCTTCGCGACGGTCCTCGAAAGATTGCAGTACTGGTGATTTCGCTGAAGACATCTCATCATTTGTTATCCACACTTCAACAAATTCTGCGACATCTAAAGCAGAATTTAGCAAAGACTTGTGGCCATCGTGAAACCTATCGAAGGTTCCTCCGACTAGGCACCGACTCATCTTCGGCATAACTCATACCATGTTCGGATGGCTATTCAATGAATCGCAAAGAAAGCTGTGCCCCGACCCGTAACAGCCCCTGTCATCGTTTCCTCGGAAGCTTGACCCAGGGTCAGGGCTTTTCTGTGCAGCCGGTTGGTTGTCTCACTCTCATTCTCTCGTCCAGCGAGGACCCATTAC
>MDTC01045389.1_pt1 | contig 11191 bp, 4 predicted proteins | sample 811181 | NCBI WGS metagenome assembly MDTC01 (sample SAMN05326644, study PRJNA326480) | marine metagenome | isolation source: seawater | place: Pacific Ocean: North | collected 2011 | reverse complement strand
TTAATAAATTAATAAATTAATAAATTAATAAATTAATAAATTAATAAATTAATAAATTAATAAATTAATAAATTAATAAATATAATATTTTAGTAAAGATTATATTATATTTAATTAATATAATTAATATCTATATATGAAAAGTAATATAATTAACTTTATTTTAATATTATTTATTATTATTATTGCTATTAAACTTTTTAAAGAATCAGACTCATTTAATTTGAGATGTATTATATCAAATAAAAATGGTAATAAATATTGCGTTAGAGATAGAAAAAAACTAGAACTAGCCGCTGATAAATTAGCTGAAGTAAATATAAGATTAGATAAATTAATTGAACATCTTAAAAAAAATCATAGTAATAAGGATAATGTTAAAAGATTAATAGATGGTTATAATCCACAAAAAATATATGAAACATTACCAACCAGTGAATATACAGCATATAGTGAAAATAAAGGTGAAAAATTAGCATTTTGCTTAGATACTGAAAAAAATCAAGGAAGATTAATAGATATAAATACATTAATGTATGTTGTGTTACATGAAATTAGTCATATAGCAAGTAAATCTATTGGACATACAGATGAATTTTGGGAAAATTTTAAATTTATGATTACAGAATCAAAAAAGATAAATATTTATAATCCAGTAGATTATAACAAAGAACCCGCGCGTTATTGTGGAATGAATATCACAGATAATCCTTATTTTGATTTATAATTTTTATAAACTATATCATATATTCTACTAGTATTATTATGTATTGATTTGCTAATAAATGCATATGCATTTAAGTCTATTTTTGGAAAATATTTATTACATTCATAATTATCATATATATATGTTATATATATATAATCAATTTCTAAAATAGAATTATTTAAAAATAAATCATATATTTTTTCACCACCAATTATCCATATTTCGTCATAGTTTTTTTTATTTATAAAATCTAATAACAATTGTAAATTTTGAAAAGTTTTTACAATATTATCTGAATTATCAATTTTATTATTAATTAATAGTGATTTTGATAATATTAAATTATCTCTATTCTTTAAACCATTTGAATTTAAACTAAGCCATGTATTTTTTCCCATGATTATTGCATTGTTACCATTGCCAATTGTTAAATTTTTAAATTTTTTTAAATCACTACTATATTTCCATGGTAAATTATTATTTATACCAATTCCATTATTTTTACAATATGCAGCAATAATATTAATATACATATCTATATAAAAATATAAATTATATTTATATAGATGTCAGATATATTTAAAATATATGTTAATAAAGAAAATAATATAAATAAATTATTTTTATTTATTAAAAATTTATATTTAGATCCTGATATAGAATTAAATTATACAATAGATAATCTAAATCAAAATTATAATAATTCTAGTAAATTTTATAAATCTGAAATTTTTGAAAAATATTTTAAAATACATTTCACTAATTTAGATACAATGTATTTTAATGATTATGAATTTAATATTAATTTTATAGATGAAAATATATATAATGATGATACAATAGAAATTTTAAAAATGAAATTTTTAAAAGAGTATAATGATACTGTTATTATTGATAATAAAATATCGTTTGATGAAATTTATACATATGGTTTTTCTAAAATAAAATATAATCCTGTTGAAATTTTTAAATCATTATCATCTAATGGTATTAGTATAAATCATATAGATTTTAAAAATTATTTGTTAAATATTAATGAACAATTTATTATTTTTGAAAAAATATTAAAATATAATGATTCCAAAGAAAAAACAAATTATACTTTTGAAGATTTAAATAGTGTTGATTTAGAATTTATTAATATATTATTACCAATTGGATTGTTACATAATTCAAATAAAAAATTATTAATAAATAATCCATATCAATATAATAATAATATTATTGATTATGATATAGTTACCAATACTAATAATCAATCTTTATTATTTGAAAATAATAGTAATAATTCTATATTTATATGTTTATGTAATGATTTAATAGAATATTTTAGTATTAATCAACCTTCTATTCCTCATAAAATATTATTTAATATATATTATCCACTTTTATATAATAAAAATATTTATACACTTAAAGATTTTATAGCTATAAAACCAGAACTTATTAAAGAATCTGATAAATTTATTAAATCAAATTCTTTTAATACTAGAAATAGTATTAATAATTTATTTACAAACGTACAATATAATAAATTATACAATAATTTAAATTATTCTAATAATGGTATTAATTATATTAATTTTAATATTTATACTAACATTCATTTGAATTTATCACTTGAATCTATATTCAAACTAATTAATAGTGATGAAAATAAATCATTAATTAAATATAATCCAGGAAAAAGAATGGAAAATATTTATAGACTTTATTGTGATAAAGAAACTGATTTTGGAAAAAAATTGCCACATCTATCTAGAGGAAAAATATTAAAATATTCTAAATTAATTGGTAAAAAAAATACATTATCTATATTAATAACAAATAATAATAATGCAGAATTTAAAGATAATGTAGAAAATTTTACATTTGAATTAGATTTATATGGAACAATAAATATTAAAGTTCAATTTTTTAAAAATTTAAATATTGATACTATTGATTCAATAATTAAAAACGCTATTAATCCTTATATATCAGAATTATTAACATTTGTTAATAAAGAAAATAATAATATTAACCTATTTGATACTATCTATAATAAAGATATTGAAATATTATCCTTGAATTATAATATTAATATAATTACTTCTAATAATTTAAATAAAACTAATAAAATTAAAAATTGTATACAATATTTTTTTAACATCATTCTTGATAATTCTGATAATAAAGAATGGCGCTATAAACATGTATCTAATTATAATGAAATGAATAGTATAGATGCATTTATAATAGAATTAATTAAACAAAATTTACAACCTAAATATATTATTCAAGAATTACAAGATAATTTTAAATTATCATTAGAAAATGCTAAACAAAAATTTGAAGAAGCAATAGAATCATTAAATATAATACAAAATATATATAATTATAAAAAATTAAAAATTAAAAATAACCCTGGGTTTTTATGCAAATTAGAAAATAAGGTAAAAAATATAATAAATATAAGTTTTTTAAATATAGATAATATTAACTATATTAATTTTATAAATAAGTATATAGACAGCATATTTAAACTGTCATTTAATACATCTGACTTAGAAGATATCAAAATATGTAAAAAATATAAAGATGATAGTAAAATATATAAACAAGACACAACAGACAATCCTATAATAGAAATATTAGAACAAAATGATATTAAAGATATTATTAAAAATGATGGTCTTATTGAAATAAGTCCGCAAAATTCTAGTTTAAATAGTAGTGATAGTCCTCAAAATAATTTATTAAATATTTTATTAGATGATGACGATGATGATGGGGATAGTGACGACGATGATAACGACGATGATGGAGATAGTGACAATGATGATGATGATTATCAAGATGACTATGATAAAAAATCTACAATTAAAAAAGAAGATAGTAAACAAAAAGAAGAAATAGAAAAAAGTATTGATAACGACGAATTAGATAAACAGGAATTAGATAAAGATAAAGATAAAGATGAAGATAAAGATGAAGATAAAGATGAAGATAAAGATGAAGATGAAGATAAAGATGAAGATAAAGATAAAGATTTAGATTTAGATAGTTTAAAAAAATCTGATATTAATACAAAATTTAAAAAAAGCACTAGAGGAGGCCCAATATTAAAAAGATTAATTGATTATGAACCAACAATTTTTGATCCAAATTTAGTTGATGAAGAACTAAATAAAAATTTTAAAGGATACTCGCGAATATGTCAATTAAGTAGACAACCAGTTATATTAAATGAATATGAAAAGAATAAAATATTAGAAAAGTATCCAGATTATAATGATAAAATTTTAGAATATACAATTGAACCAGAAAATAAACATTATTATATATGTCCTAATTTTTGGGATATAGATAAAAATATGGTTCTAACAAAAGAAGAGGTAGAAAGTAAAAAATATGGTGATATATATGATCAAAAAAAAAAGAAAGGTAATATTTTAAAATTAGATGAAACATATATAGACCCTAGATTTTTAGCTAAACATCGTTTAAAAGATTCAAAAGGAAATGAATTTTGTTTTCCATGTTGTTTTTCAAAATTTTCTGATGAAAGCACTGGAAAAAAAATATGTGATGCAGTTACTAATAAAAATAAACAAACAGATATAAAATATGTATTAAGAGAAAATAAATTTCCATTAGATCAATATAAAATAGGTTTATTACCTATTAAAATAAGCAAATTTTTACAATTTGATTCGGAAAAATGTTTAAATTTAGATAATACATTAATAATTAATCATGCCTGCTTATTAAGATATGGAGTTGAAAATAATTATAATAACTCATTTATAGCATGTATAGCAGATTTATATACTAAAGAAATATTAAAAGAATTATCTACTATATCAATTATTAAAATGAAAGAAATAATTATAGATTCAATAAATATAGATAATTTTATATTATTTAATAATGGAAATTTACCACATATATTTTTATCAAAAAATATAACTATTGAATATTTTAAATCATATGAAATAAATGAAAGTTATAAAAAATCAAAATTTTATATGAATCTAGATAAATCAAATGATTATCATATTAATTTATATAAAAAAATTATAAATGCTTATGAAAATTTTATATTATATATAAAAAGTAATAAATATATAATAGATTATACATATTTATGGGATATAATTTGTAAACCTAATGAAAAATTATTTCCTAATGGAATCAATTTAATTATATTAGATATGACATCATATGATATAACAGATAATGTTAAAGTTATATGTCCTAAAAAAAATTACTCTGATGAATTTATTGATTATAATAAAAAAACTTTACTATTAATTCAAAATAATAACTATTTTGAACCTATATATAAGATTCAATATATATTAAATATTAATATAACTCATCTATTTACATTCAATTATAATATTGATGAAGTTAACTTAAATGAATTTAAAAAAGTTTTAAATATAATTAAAAATAATCTTAACGATAAATGTATTAATGTAAATATAGGTGAATCAAAAAAAAATGTTAATTTAATTACATTAATTGATATATTAAAAAAATTAAAATATGAAATTGTTTTACAAATAATGAATTATGAAAATAAAATTATAGGAATTGCTGTATCAAAAAATGATGAATTTAATGGTAATAGATTTATACCCTGTTATCCTTCATATTTATATACTGAATATGATATACCATATAAATTTATGGATGATTTTACTTCTATTAAATATTATAATAACTATAATATTACTAAACAATTTCTAGAAAATATATATGAATTATCAAATAAAATAATTCAAACTAAACCTATGTATAAAATTAAAGATAATGGTTTAATTGTAGGAATTATTACAAGTGGTAACCAATTTGTAATGCTTGAAAAACCAGAACCATATATTATAGATGAATTGAAAGAAATAAATGATAAAAATTATTTATTAACTGATATTAATATACAAACTAAATATAGTAAAGATAGAGAACGCATTATTATGATTAATAATATAAAATTAGAATCAGGATTTTATTATAGTTTTAGAAATACAGTATTTAAATTATTACAACAAATGATAAATATTAAATATAAAATAGATTTAATTAATATTATCAATGATATTACTCTTTTATATTATGATAAGTTTAAAATAATTAGACAAATTTTAGAAAATATTTCTATTAATCATATAGTATTTGCAAAATATGATAAGTCAATATTAGATAGTATTAAAAATATATCTCTTTGTGGTGAAAACAATTGTAATACTAGTTTTTGTATGAAAAATATGACTTCTAATATATGTAATTTAATAATACCCGAATTTAATTTAGTTACTAATGATAAAAATAAAGATATATATTACACCAAATTAACCGATGAATTTATTAGATTTAATAATACAAAAGAATTATTAACTAGTAATAATTATAATTTTACAAATATTAAATACAATATAAATGATAATGAAATTATAGTTTATGAAACAAATTTAATTAAACAATTATTTCAAGGAAATTATAATATTAAAAATCATTATGAAAATTATAATACATATGATACTATTTATCTTAATAAAGAAAATAAAAATATTGAAAATATAAACATCAATTCTATGGAAGTTGATTATAAAAATATTATTTTAGATAAAATGCAACCAAATACTTTCTTCACTATAAAAGTACCAGAAAATATAAAAAAAAAATTAGATAAAGCAACAAAAGAAATTATTAATCCAGATACTAATAAAGAAGAAGACAAAGAAGAAGAAAAAGAAAAAGAAAAAGAAGAAGACAAAGAAGAAGACAAAGAAGAATCACACGAAGAAATATCAGCTGAAAATAAATTTAAATTATTTAATTACAATACTGATTGTAAAATTATTAGAAAGAAAATATTATTAGAAGAAGAACTAAAAAAATGTTTTAATAAAAATATTTATCAAACTTATTTTATTATTAATGATAAAAGTAAATTAAAATGTTCGTATGAAATTATAATATTTTTACTACATGATTTTTTTAAATATAAGAAAATAATAACTATCAGTGAATTAAAATTAATACTAATTGAAGAATATATTAATAATAAATATTCAGAAGCATTATTAAATATATTATACAATTATACAAAAATGGAACATTTAAAAAAATTAATTGATTATTTAAAAACTATAAATTACAAAGATTATAATGAATTTAAATTAATACCAAATATTTATACTTATATTAAAGATTTTATAAATAATGAAAATCATTTTATTTCATATATTGATATATATTTATTATCTAAAAAATTTAATATACCAATAATATTAATATCTAGTACTATAATTAATGAAAAAATTACACCTAATAATTATATTATTCTAAATGAAAATAAAATAAATAATAACTATTATTTTATTAAAATACCAAGCATACATTTTAGAGGTCAAAAAAATTATCATATTCTTCATGATGAAAATAAATTTTTGTTTGATATATTAGATGATTTAAATAATAATAATACATTAAGATTACAAAATTCTATTAATTTAGAATTGGAAAATTATGTAAATCAAATAGATTTATATATAGAATCTTATCATAATTCAAAAATTATAAAAAAAAAAAATAAATTTATTTAAGTTGTGTTAATATTAATATATATATTGAAAATGAAATATTTAAAAGTATTAAATTAAATATTAAATGTGAAATTAACAGTAATTTTTGAAAAATATTTAAGTCATTAATATTTTTAATAATATCTTTTATATAATAATTAATTAAATTATTTTCAATTTCTATTTGCTGCGAAAAATCTTTATTTTCTTTATTTTCTTTATCTTCTTTATCTTCTTTATCTTCTTCTTTATTTTCTTTATTTTCTTTATTTTCTTTATCTTCTTCTTTATTTTCTTTATTTTCTTTATCTTCTTTATCTTCTTTATTTTCTTTATCTTCTTCTTTATCTTCTTCTTTATCTTCTTCTTTATCTTCTTCTAAATTGACTTCTTGATTGGATTCTTCATTAGATTCTAGAGCGGATTCTTGTATATAATTAATCAATTCACTATTAGATTCATTTATAGAATCAATGTTATACATTGAATTTAAAGTTTCTAATTCTATATTAAAAATATATTTAGTATTTTCATCTATAATATCTAGTATATATTCAACATCATAAATAGATGATGAATCAGAAAAATAAATAGTTTTATTACTTATTAAAGAATTTATTAATTTAAGTTTATAAGCTACAAAATTTTTACTTTGTTTAGTTTTAAAATTATAAATTAATAAGAAATATATTAAAATTATATTATTAAAATTGTGTAATTTATCATAATCTATATCATAAATTTTTAACTTAAATTTGCTTAATAATAATAAAATATTAGAGGTAGGAAAATATTTATTTAAAAAATTAGATAATATTAATAAACTATTATATAAATATGTAAATTTAATATCTTTATCAGAATTCTTTACATATAATTTTATAGCATTATATGTTATATAATTTTCATGTAATCTAAATAATCTTTCTAAATCAAAATCATTTTTAAAATACATTTCATATATCATTGGAATGTAATAATTATATTTTTTACAATATAAATAAAAATTATAAAGAATATTTTTTTCAAATATAATATTTGTATATGGATTTTTTATAGTTAATGGTCGACAATAAACATTAGAAATTATTTCATTAGAAGTAACTTCAAAATTAAATATAGAATTATTTATAATATTTATAAAATTATAATATGTAAATTTATATATAAATTTATTAATATAAACATTAAAGGTTTTATTTTGAGAGAATTCATTTAAATATAAATCAGTGCTATTATAAATTTTATAATTTAATTTTTTTATCTTAAAAATTAATTTTATAAATATAAAATAAATTTTTTGTGAATAACAAAAATTTGAAAGTATTCTATTTTTTTTATTAGAATAATTTGATTTGTAATATCTAAATTTATTATTAATATTAAATATATTTTTTATATTATATAATTCAGTTGATTTACTAATTATAAGTTCATCATTTAATATTTGTTTACTTAAAATTTTTTTAAATATTATTATATTATTATAACCCATTAATATGTTATAATAATATTATTTTAAATCTAAATTATAAAAAAAATAATTCTTATGAAACGGATTAAAAATTAATATCATAATCATCTAAACCCCCAATATCATGTGATTTAATACTATTTACTGCTGAATTAATAATTAAATTATCAGTCGAACATAATAAATCATCTTCTTGATTATCTAATTCATTTCTAATATATTCGTCAGGAGATAATGATAAATCTGTTTCTAAATCTTTTTTATCATCTGCTTTAATAGATAACATATAATCAATATCTGATAATAATTTAAACGAATTTGTACCAAAATATCCTTCTTGTCCACACATAATATTAGCAGATACACCATTCATTAAATCTAAATCACCATGTTTAGCCGCCTTTAAAAACATTTCAGGAGTTTCTTCAAACGATGCTTTTGCAATAGGACCTATATTATCATTATTAATTCCGTGTCTAAAAATAGAAACCATTTTATTATTACAAGTCATTCTATCTGCTAACATAGTTAAATGATGATAATTAATATATGTACTATCAAATTCAATTACTTCTGAAAATTCATCAAAAATAGCTTGTCTAGCAGATTCAATTCCTAATATATTATAAATTTCTGTAATATCATTTGTAGTAGTTTTTGTAGAATCTATAAAATCTAATGCTAATATATCTAATAAATTAGTACCTACAGTATCTAGTACCCAAACTTCTTTTTTTTGATATTTTAAATCTATTTCTTCAAAATTATCACTTATTTTACGTAACATAACTTTTTTAATTTTTTTAATACCACGAAGAACTAATGTATCTAATAAATCATCTTGTAAATTTTTTAATATATAAATTTCATTTGATTGGTCTAATGATTCATAGATTTTTGATTTTTTCTTTCTATTTCCTATTAAATTTTTAAGTACTCTAATTCTAAAAACTAAAGAATTTGAATTATAATCATTATACATGCATACTATATTACTATATGAATTTATTAATGCAAAATATATATCATCCATTGTGATATTTTTATCTAACATTTCATTTTTATTCATTGAAAATTTAATTATCCACTTTGATTTTTCTTTATCTGCTTCTTGTGAAATTGTACATTCATTTAATAATGATTCAAATTCATTGTATTCATTTATCATTTTTTCATCTTCTTCAATTAATGTTTTTGTATCTTCTGGATCAAAACATATTTCTGATGATTCTACTAATTCTCTTAATTTTGTATGTTCTAATTTATTAATAAATTCTTTAACTTTATTTTGATCATATTTATGATTTTCATCAAAATATATTGTACAGGATGGATTCTTTGGATTATCTGATAATGATAAAATTTCTTCAATTCTAGGAACTCCACGTGTTACATTTGATTTTGATGCTACACCAGCAAAATGGAAAGTATTTAAAGTTAATTGTGTTGTTGGTTCACCTATACTTTGTGCAGCAATCATACCTACCATTTCACCTGGAGCTATAATAGATTTTTTATAAATTCTATTAATATTAATTAATAATATTTCTATCGATTTAGATGTTAATTTCTTATTCATTAATAATTCTTTTGGACTTAGATAATAATAATATAAAATTTTAAATAATTCTGTTGGCTTTGAATAATGTATTGATTCTAATATTTTAAAATTATTTTCAATTAATTTAAATACATCTAATGGTGTTATATCTATAATTACACTATCATCTTGACTTCCTGCTATATTATTAATTATGTTTACAAATGACACCGGCAAATTAACTGAACTCTTATAAATATTTTTAAAAACATTATCTACTAATTCTTTACGCGATAAAATAATATAATCTATATATTCTTTACATTTTTTCTTTAATTCTAATTTTTCTTTTTTGAATTTTGTATATGTCTTTTTTGTATATAATGTTGAATATAGTGAATCTTTTGTTGAATCATTTGGCATTTCATAATGCCCATATATCTCTTCTATTGACATATTAATAAATGGTACTTGTTGTGATTCTACTCTAACCGGGTCAAACCCATCTTCGCCATAATGAAATTGAATAATTTTATTTTTATTATTTCTAACTGTCATATCATATGCTACTTTTAAATCCTCTAATCCTTTAATCAATCTACGCTGAATATAACCTGTGCTTGATGTTTTAACTGCTGTATCAATTAAACCTACTCTGCCACCCATTGCATGAAAGAATAATTCTTCTGGTTTTAATCCACCAATAAATGAACTTTCAACAAATCCTCTTGCTCCAGGAGAATCATCATATTTTGAAAAATGAGGTAATGTTCTATCTTCAAACCCATATGGAATGCGTTTTCCGTCTACATTTTGCTGTCCTAAACATGAAATCATTTGAGAAATATTTAAATCACTTCCTTTTGAACCTGCATTTACCATTATAACAAATC
>MDTC01105112.1_pt1 | contig 11192 bp, 8 predicted proteins | sample 811181 | NCBI WGS metagenome assembly MDTC01 (sample SAMN05326644, study PRJNA326480) | marine metagenome | isolation source: seawater | place: Pacific Ocean: North | collected 2011 | reverse complement strand
TCCTGAATTCGCAGTGATAATACTATCTGCTGAATCTACTCTTGATTCAAAGTATCCTGAGTTCGCAGTGATACTGGAAGAATTTGTAGATATATTAGAATCTGCGGCATCTACGCGAGATTCAAAGTATCCAGAAACAGCAGAATCATCGTACAATAAACCAGAAACTGTTGCTATGTCAGAATTTAACTGGGTTATATCGCCGTCATTGCTAGTTATCTGTGTTTGTAAATTACCACTTGTTGTAGAAATTAAACTTGTAAGAGTGGTCGCTATGTTAGCATCATCATTGAGAGCAGCAGCGATTTCATTAAGTGTGTCTAGTGTAGCTGGCGCACCGTCTACAATTAGAGCGTAAACATCACCACTTATACTTGATATGTCAACATCAAAACTACCACCGGCATTGTTGGTATATGTAAGTGTGCCAGCAGAATAACTTAAACTTACACCGCTAGTATCAAAGGTGGATAAGCTAGAAAGATCAGCATTAAAACTACCACCATTGCTATTGTTATATGTTAGAACGTTGCCAGCAAAGCCAAAACTTTCACCGCTAGGAGTCAGTAAGCCAGATACGGTATTGATACCCAAATCTGCTGAATCTACTCTTGACTCAAAGTATCCTGAGTTCGCAGTAATGCTGGAGTCGGCAGAGTCTACTCTTGATTCAAAGTATCCTGAATTAGCAGTAATGTTAGAATCGGCAGAATCTACTCTTGATTCAAAGTATCCTGAATTAGCAGCAATACTGGAGTCGGCAGAGTCTACTCTTGACTCAAAGTATCCAGAAACAGCAGAGTCGTCATACAGCAATCCCGACACGGTTGCGATATCGTTTTTGTTTGTATTTATCTGCGGCTGTAAAACTCCACTAATTTCATCTATGTAGCCCTCTGCCCAACCACTGACAGCAGTGTTATCTATTAAATCTATAGTAGATTGGAAATATCCGCTTTGAGCTACTATGTCTGTAGCGTTTTGATCTATTAATGCACCACTAGCAAGCGGCAACGCTGCGGTGGTTTGAATAGAACCATCAGAAAATCTAACCGCAGTAAATCTACCACTTGGCGCTATAATGTTTCCAACGGTTTCAAGATCACCGTGTTGATTCAAGCTGGCTTTTTCGTCTGTTGCCACACTCCAAGTTTGAAGATCAGAAGCATGAGCAGCGCTAGATTCAACCGCAAAAACCGTATATGCTATAGAATTATTTTTTGCCTTGGTGGTTTCGTCAGAATTAAGATCCAAGTTTTGGATTGCTATTTCACCACCATTTTTACGTATATCTATAATATTTTTAAGTTGGTGATTTACTTGTAAGCCTTGAGCGTCTTCATCTCCTATGCTTAGTATAGAATTAGCATTTCCCCTTAACTCGATAAACCCATCTTTAGCAGAGATGTATGCATAGTAAGGAGCTACTATTTGAGATGCGCTTGTTTTAAGACCGATTTTCCAAGTTGGATCTGTACCCTCTTCTATGAAGAAAGAAGATACTCTATTTGTATAGTCAGTTGAATATGCCTGCCAATAATCACCGCTGTCTGATCTTTTAAACGCAAACGGGGTTGGGAAAACCACCGCGTCATCAGCGTCTTTATAAACAAGCCTGTCTGCTGGGACAACAGAGAATACAATGCCTATACCATCAATATTTATTTTATTATCACTATTGGAACTTTGAAAAATAGTATCTCGGCTAAGGCTATTTGTACTGGCGGTATAAGTACCAATACCAATCTCAAATTGACTATCATTTTGTATACAATAATAGGTTATATTGCCGTCACCGATGGCTTCAGCAAAAGTTTGGAAACCACCAAATGTAGCGCCACTAAGGGAAATGTTGCCAGTCCCCGTGGTAGTTGTTGTTTCTTTTACTCTGTCTGCTATTATTAAAGCCATATTATTTTCCGTTTATTATAAATAACTCTATGTAAACTTATAATATTATACACATTTTTTCTTTTATACGGGGTCTGGGTCTGGTTGAGGGTTGTCTCCACCTCCACCTCCATCTCCCTCGTCAACTCCAGCATCGGGCGCGCTTGTACCCCAGCAACTAAAATCAGATGGGAGTTCATCAAGATTACAATTAGTAATACACGGTTGACTTCCAATACACTCGGAACAATCGTCAACAGGGCGACATATAGGGAAATCCGCAGGGCAGTAAACACAGGCAAATGGTTTAGGTGGTGGTTGAGTCGTACTTGTAGTTGTTTGAGGGGTTGGCGTTGGCGAAGAGGTTGTCGTAGTCGTTGGAACGGGTGTAGTTGTGGAGCTTGGGTCTTCTGTGGTAGTCGTGGTTGTAGGTGAAACCGTCGTTGTGGTAGTTGGAGCGACAGTTGTTGTGGTGGTTGGAGTGGCAGTTGTCGTTGTTGTACAAGGTTGATCTGGACAATCTGAACAAAGAGAATTTTTCATAACAGTTGCAAAACTGCTATTGCAATCGCCTGTAAGTATTACTGTACGAGTTGATGTCAGCAAATCGTTGTAAAACCTTGAAGCATCGCTAAGGCTTGTAAAATCCTGACAGTCGGACGGGCTAAAAGAAACTGGCAAATTGAAAGTTCCGCCAAAGCAAGCATTTTGAGTATCTTCATCACATGTGTCAGTACAATAAATCACAGCGTGAAAATCTGGTGGGGCTAAGGTTGTAGTAGTAGTTGAAGCGGGGTTAATGGTTGTGGTGGTGGTTGGCCCCTCTGTTGTAGTTGTTGTAGTTGGGCAAGTGCCATTGAAAGTAATACTATAATCGAAACAAAAAGGTTGACAGCAATTTTGACCAACGTCAGCGCACGCTCCCTCAAAAGGATCTGAAGAATTTTGGCTATTCCATTCATTGCTAATTGTAGCTGGGCTTGGACAGATACACTCTCTGTTAAAGCAACTGTCTACTTCCCAAACTCTTCGCCAAACAACCCCAGTGTATTCATATCTACACCGCAAGCCACCCGGAGGTCCACTACAGGGTGGGGGTGGCGTTGTTGGAGGTAATAGTGTTGTTGTTGTTGGCGGAAACAACGTCGTTGTTGTTGTTGAGGTTGTCACGGGACAACAAGCGTCACACTGTGGAGGTCTACCCATATCACTTTCCGTAAATTGTTTTTGCTTCTTCTAAAAACTGATTATATTTAGTTTCATCAAATTTAGCATCTTCTACAAATTCTTTATATACAGGCGACAAATCTAAATCTAATTCAGTAAACTCTAATACGTAATTCCTTACTTTATTGTCTATTGTTAATTCATATTGAACGCCGTCTGGTCTAGCAAATCTGTGCAACCACTTTAAAAATGGTAGACATAGCGCTTTCCTTCCAGCTTTTCTGTATTTTTCATGAATGTAACACTCTTCTCCACCAAAACCTCTACAGTGTTCATTAAAACCAAGCCAAGTTTTTCTGTTTGTAAAAAATAAACCAAGACCTTGCGAAAATATCTCAAACTCAGATTCATCTGGATCAAACCCAATTCTTGAAAATCCTAGCTTACTAAGAATAGATTCGTGTCCAGGGTAATTTATTTGTTGCGGCAAAAGAGTATAGCAATGATCGCAATATCCTATTGGATTTTGTCTCTCCAAGTCTACGAATTTACAAATATTATTTTCAGCAACTACACTAAAATTTTTCTTTTTACATCTACACGTCCAAGCTGCGCCCCATCGACCCCACATTTGACCTCCCCATTCATCATTGAAATGAGTGGAGATCATTTGTAAGTTATCATAAACAAGTGGACCCTGATACAAGTGCATTGTATTTGGATATTTATCTATGAATTGGAATAGCTTTTCTAACGTTTTTACAACCGGACAAAGTAAAACATGACAGTCCATAACGAGAACAAAATCGGTTTTTGCTTCTTCAAAGATTTTGTTACGAGTACAAGACGTACCATGAGATTCTGGAAAATCTATAACCCTGAATTTTCCACCAAGTCCTGTTCCGCCCTGTAGGTTTTTAACGGCTTGCGCATGTTGATTATCTTTTGCGTTTTCAATAACTACAAATTCAAGTCTATCTAATAAATCCTCTCTTTTGTTAAATCTTAGTTCTTTAATAATATCCTGAATACTAAAGTAAGCGCCATGAAAGTCCGAGTGGTGCGCCATACCTATTGTTATTTTCCTCATCAACCTTCCTTTTTATTTACTGTCTTACGGAGTTCCGGGTCCAAAAGTCGTAGTTGTCGTTGTTGGAGCAGTAGTTGTTGTGGTTGTTGGTGCGGAAGTTGTTGTGGTTGTTGGTGCGGTAGTCGTTGTAGTTGTAGAAGGATTAGTAGGGGTGCAGCTAACCCAAATCGGTCTCCATTCAGTTCCATGTTTGGCAAACTGAGCGTATGTACCATTGGAAATAGATAGATTAGCATCTCTGTTAACAGCATAGAAAGTGTCGCCATCTTCGCAAACTCCATCGCACGTTCTTTTCTCTGTAAATAAACCAGAAGTAGGGCTACAGAAAGAAGCGGGAGCGGCTACATCTTCAATAAAAAAGCCTTCAGCAAACCTTTGTAAGCCAGAACCAGAAGGGCAGACGGTATCTCCATTAACTGTCAAGTCGCCATAAATTTGTACATCTCTAAAAAATCCGTCCCACCGAAGATCGGGGGTTCCGAGATCAAGCCCGTCATAACATGGTATGATGCGCGATGTTGATTTAATAGTATCAGACGTTGTGAACTGTAGCTGACCATTTACAGATCTCCAAGCCCTATTGTCGTTACCAAGATCAAAAGTTCTAGTTACAGTTGGAGAAGCATCTCCAGAAACTTGAAGTGTTCCATAGTTGTGCAATTCATTAGTGCCAACAGCAAGTTTTAGTTCTTGTAAGTCACCACGAAGAAGTGGTGTGCCAGAACCGTCAAGGCAACAAGACCCAGAAGCTTCGGGGTGTGCGCCAAGGTAGAATTGATAGCTGTCCGATTTTCCTATATAGTAGCCAGCGCCATGACCAATAGCTACATTGAAATCGCCATTTCTGAGGTTATAAAGGGTTCTTAAACCAACTCCTACGTTTCCATCTCCCTCAACAGAGCCGACTATGGATGAAAATCCAACTGCGGTGTTATAATTGCCATCTAAATTACAACTAAGGGAGTACGCTCCAACAGCAGTATTTTGATCTCCATATACATTTCCCTGCATAGACGCATACCCAATAGCAGTATTGTCTGCACCAGATTCATAAGCTAAATCTAGACCGTCGAGGGATAGTTCGCCAACTCTTGTTTGGCGTAGGTGTGCTGATTCTATATTTAATGCTTTTATACTGTGTAACTCAAGGAACCTATGAGTAGAGTCTACAGCGTTTGTAAAAACATCTCTAACATCTTTAGGAGATATTTGTTCTGTGCTGTTGTCTGGTAAGAAAGTATTTAAAGATAGTATAAAATCATTTTCTGAGTACTCAGCCATAACCCTACCTTAATTAAATTTAATTTTAAGATTTGTTACATCAAACTTGACGGCATCGCCTTTAAAGACAATTCTTGGGTTTGCTAGTTGTGAGTGCATCAGAAGGTTTCCAGACCCATAGTCTGAGTGGTCGGTGATAGCTATACCAGACACAAATCCCCAATCTACAAGAGCCTTTTCAAAAACTATAGAACCTGAATTTTTAATTAGACCACTTCCATAGAGATGATCTTGCTGTTCAAAAATCCAAGTTGTATTGCCAGCAGTAGAAGGATCTCCAAGTGAGATTCTGGAATAACCAGTTCCACTACCATTAACCCCACTCGGCAATTCTGGTATTGTTTCGCCAGTATCAGCATCTACTGGAACACCACTGCAAAGCGCAATTGCTATCTCGTTTGGTTTCAGAAAAACCTCGCCTTTAAATATATGATGTAATAAACCAGACTCTAGATAGTCCGACAAAGCAGTACTCATTATAGACTCCTATTCCTAAAATATAGACATTTATTGTATTATACACTAAAAAAGGGTTCCCCCCGAAAAAGAAGGAACCCTCTATGAAATTTACATTTTAGCTTCTAACTTAGAATGAACCCAAGAGGATTCTTCTGTTGTCAAGAACACCAAAGCCGAGTTCAGCGAACCCGTAGTAACCTGCTCTTTGCTGTCTGTGAAGAGTAGGATCTTCAAAGACTTGAACAGCTTGCTTCATTGGCATAACAAAGCTGTCGTTAGCACCTTGGTCAAGACCAACAACCAACTCAGCGTCACTACCTTGAACTGCACCGCCAAGGGAGCCAGTGAAGAAGTCTTGATACTCTTGACCTTCTCCAAGCTCATCTAGATCGTGAAGAGTTACACCAAAGACGTTGGTGATAGGAGCGCCATCGCCACCAGCGTTGTAAATGGCAGTTCTGGTTGCGTCAGAAATCTGATCAAATCCCCAGTTGCGAACATCTTCAAGAGCTTCTGGTGAAACATAGAGGTCGGTCAAGCGACCGCGATTAGCAGAACCAGTGTTACCACCAGCGTTACGACGCATGACAGTTTGCATCAAGCTGACAAGTCTCTTGGAGAACATTCCAGCGGTTGCGTCACCATCATAAACCAAAATGTTGCGGTCAACACCAGCTGCAAGAAGGGTGTGCCAACCATCGTCATTCATCTTCTTGACGAAACCAGCTTCCAAAACTTGCATAGCGCGACCAACGATATCCCAACGAGCTTCGCGAGCAAAACGAAGCAAGTAATCAATACTGCTTGTGATGCTGTAGGTTGGGATCATGACGTAATCGCCTTCGACTGATCTCTCAGGAACGCGACCATGACCAGGATTGGTGTAAGCGACGTGTTCGCCTTCAAGTCCTGGGCTAATGAGATCCAAAGGATACTCAGTGCTTCCGCCTGGCTCGACTTGGATGGTCTCGAAAATGTTTCCGAGAATGTTGCCAACCAAAACGCCCTTACGGAGGGGAAGTTCAAGAGCTTTTGCAAACTCTCTTTGCGCAGCAAACGCTACGTTTTGATCATTGTCACCTGAGCGGCGAAGCAATGTAATGAATTCTTCACTTGGTCTTTCTTTATATGACATTGTATTTATCTCCTTTTGATAGAATTAGGCGCCGTGGTTAGGAAGGTTGACATAAACTTTAGCGTAACCGTCTGCGTCTTTGTTAGACATGAAACGACCGATAGCCAAGTTTCCAGATGCCTCTGCTGTACCTGCGATTGTTGAAATATTTCCAGCAGTTACAGAGTCTGCATAAGCTACGTTACCAGGACTTGGTGTTCCAGTAATGTTGCTTGTGACAATCCAACCGCGAGTCATAACGGTAACTTTACCACCCTTTTGAACTTCATCCTTAAACTGGTTAAGGTGGGTTCTGGTAAGGTCTTTATTTACAACGTCATTTAACAGAATTCCTACAGGAACGTCTGATGCTGATGCTGATGCATACTTAACTTTGTTTCCGCCTTGATCCATAGCTGCGCCAGAAGCGAGAGCGGCATCAAGAACGACAACACCGCCACGGGTGGCAGTGCCTTCATTGTAGAAGAAACTGATGTCAGTTGATTCTTCGTATCTATCTGCTTTAAGAGCCATAGTTTTAATCTCCTATTTTAATTACTTTTGTGAGAAAACGTTATTAGAAAGCCAGTCGGCAATGCTTGCGCGAGTGGACTCAAGCTGGTCATCAGAGCTTTCGGTGATAAGAGTAGCTTCAGATGTTTCTACTTCTTCAAAAGCTTCTGGGGTGATTTCCTCTGCTTCAGCTTCTTCGTCATCAGCTTTAGCTTCTTTTTCCTTTTTCTTTTCAAGTGCTTCCTTTAGCGCAGGAGGCATACCAGCTTCTGCTTCTTTTTCTTTGTCTTTTTTGTCACCATGTTTGTCAGCCATTGGCTTCTTTTTACCGTACATAGCAACGACAGAATCAAATGCTTCATCAGCAAGACCATCAAAAGCAGCAAGAGCGGCATCGACATCTTCTACGTCAAAGCCAGCCTCTACAAGAGCAGCTTTACGCTTCTCCATCTTTTCCTTTTTCTTCATTTCTTCCATATGCTCTTTAGCAGATGTAAGTTCTTCCTGAGATTTAGCAAGAGCATCTTCAAGTTCAGCAACGCGAGCTTGTGTACTCTTGATGCTTTCCTCAAGTTCAGCAATGCTTGAGTCTTTTTCTTGAATTTCAGCTTCAAAAGCTTCTACCTTGGAAGCAAACTCTTTATCTTTTGCCTCTTCGATTTGAGCCTTGATAGCCTCATTCTCAGCCTTAGCAGTAGTAAGTTCAGCGCGAACTTCTTCCAACTGCTTTTCTAGCAAATTATCTGACATATTGAATTCTCCTATATTAAAATCAGAATTGTCATCTAAATTGAAAGCAACACTCTTTAAAATAACACTTCTGGGATTAGCAGGTTTAGAAACCAAACCTTTACCAGAGAAAGCAATGTTAGAAAGTGCGCGACCTAGTTTATAACCTTCGTATTCTCCACTACCGCCATAAGCTCTGAGGTGTTTCGTTAAGAAGGAAGATTCTTCATCTCTAGCTAAAATTTTCTTATCGCCATTAGGATTAGTTAATGCGTAATCAAATCCAGCAAAAAGACACTCCATAGAAACATACCACTTACCTTCCTCTATTTCAGAGATTATTTTCTCCATTCTTTCACGGTTTTCCTCACCAGTCCAACTGTTATAAAGAACAGCTTGAGTGATGATATCAAAATCTTCAGGCATCTCTGAGTCATCAGCTACCGCCTTTCCGTCTTTTGTTAAAACATAACTACCAGTAATATGCCCAATGATATCGTTTTCATCGTGCATAAAATTAAACTGCTTGTCTTCTGGTGTATTTCTAGCAGCCCAAGTAGCTTCTGGGAGAAATACATCGTCGTTTTTGTTCCAACCGCAAGAGACTAAAACAGATTCTAAATAGTATAAATCTATTTGATCTTTATTTTCAGCTACTGCTTTAGCTACTATTTCTTCAGGTATGTCCCTCTGAACAGTTGCTTCGGAGCAGTACGCAACGCTGGCGGTACTCTTAACGAGATCGCCAATGCCGTCATTTATTTCGTTTTCATAAATTTTTATTGTCATAATTACCTCTAAATAAAATATACACAAAAAATATTATTTTTAGAAAAACGGCTATTTTTGGGCTAAGACATAATCAACATATGAAGCAATTGCTGACCTTTTATATTCATCTATCGACATGTATTCTGTAGATATTTTATTGTTTTCAAGGTGTTTTCTGAATGTACTTGGCATTTTCTTGTTAGCGTGTAGGATTTCTTTAAAGTCATCCTCAGTAACCTTAGCTAGTGGTTTAAGGTTCAGGAGCATGTCTAGTTTAACCTTCTCAAGATCAGCAACTTGCGCCTTGGTTAGTGACCTCATATTCTTTTTGTTGTTTATTGCCAAGAAAGCCTTGTTGAAATTTTCTGATATGTTATCATAGGTATTGTTAGACCATAAGATGAGTTCAGCGACTCCAGGTGTGGATTTTGGAGTTTCCACCCTTTGTTTTCTTGGGCCTTCATCTAATTTGTTTGGCGGGCGACCATTTGGATTTATAGGTTTTGGCTGCTCTTTTCTTTCTGCAACTTTTTCATTTATTTCCGCTTGTTTATCCATCTTTTCTATCTCAAAGCCTTTCTGTGGGTTATGGAAAGGGCTAGCTTTCTCAGGAAGTTTATCTGACGTTCTTGCTTTGTCTTCTCTTCGTAGTCTCATTTTTTCTACGGAAGGAACTTCTTTAAACCTTTCAAGAACAGTTTCATGAGATATAATGTCTCTATCTGCAAGTTGAATCAACAAATTCTTTTCTGCTGATTCGTCTGAAAGACTCATCTGATCGTAAACAATGTGCGCTGGCTTTCTAAAGCCCATAGCTTTACGAACTAGTTCAAGCTCTCTTTCCCAGAATTTAGTTAATTGATCGCGGCCATATTGTAATCTTTCCACTAGGGTTTTTAAAGATATAAAGTTATTAGTAAATCCGCCACCATTGTTAGCCATGCCAGTAAGTGTTGGGGGAACGCCAAGTCCGGCGTATATGCTGTTTAGCACAGAGGTGTACTTTTCAGAGCCTAAAAACTTGTAAACCTGACTGTTAGACTCAGTATAAGAAAGTTCTGGACCCCAAACCAATTCCATAGTACCACCACCAGTATTACTTGCTAGAATATTTCTAAGTTTGTTGATAGCGGTCTTATTGGGTAGAATTTTGTGGTCAAGATTACCAAGCGTCCATAATCTAATGTTAGAGATAGCTCCGTCAAGAGCAGACATGTCGGCTAACCTCATCTTTTCTAGCATAACGATATCATCTAAAATAGCGTAAACTAGGGGGTTTGCCCATCTTTGCCAGTCGTCTTTCTTGTAATAGAATATAGAGAGTCTATCTTTTTCTAGGTCTATTTTTTTCTGACCCTTCTTGATGGCTTGTTTTACAGTTGGAGGGAGTGTATCTAGTACGTGCGCTGGAACAGAACCTTCTTTAAAATTATCTAGAAAAGCACCAGAATCTATTTCGTAGTTTCTAACACCCAAGAACATATTAATATTACCATTCTTCATATCAATATTTAGTGGGTTAAAAAAGTTATACCTCCAAGGAATTTGATTACGCTCTATCTCTGGTAGCTGTACAGTAATGTCATTAGCCATAGATTTAATATATTTAGTAATGTCTGGCGTTATATTAGCATTACTTCTATAGACTATAGTTTGACCAGTTCTATATAGATTGTTTAGAAATCTCTCAGATCTTTCTTTACCGTCGATTTTCTTGAACCACTGCTTGAAGAACTTTTCTACACTTTCGTTCTCATGAACGATATTGATGCCTTGACACCCGAAATCACCCATCAAGTCAATGATATTACGAATGATACCAACTTTATCGTAAGCATCCATACACATCTTGATTATGCGCTTTTGCTTGGTAGGAACTTGCTCTTCTGGCCGAAAGGCATAATAATCACTATAGGTGAACGATGGACGAACAGAGCGGTTTGGCTCAACGTCAATGAAGTCCCTATGGAAACGAGATGCTTTTGAAACACCTTCGTATGCATCTAAAGAACTGGAGAATTGATCAAAAGCGTCTTTTTTGCTTTGTTGATTACCTTCGTCCCAAGTTATCATGTGATTGTCGCTCATTGTTTCTCCAAGCAATTGGAATGGAATTGGAATACATTTATATTATACACGTTAATAGACATCTTTCATAGAATTTGTAAACCAACTTGG
>MDTC01073752.1_pt1 | contig 11192 bp, 12 predicted proteins | sample 811181 | NCBI WGS metagenome assembly MDTC01 (sample SAMN05326644, study PRJNA326480) | marine metagenome | isolation source: seawater | place: Pacific Ocean: North | collected 2011 | reverse complement strand
ACTTTTGAATGATAGTTTCACCTACACTAAAAGGTTTAATATTGAAGTTTGATAATGTAAATATGTAATTTGATCTGAATGTAGACTGTAACGTTGTATCGTTATGAAATGCTCCACCATTATTAATAATTTTAATATTTTTAGGTGAACCAATATTATTACTTTGTAGATAACACTTTACAGTATTATCAACTTCACCATCGGCATCAATAATACCAGTTACGATAGGAAGTTTTTTATAGTCATCTCCTGTGTTCTTAATTGCAATTGAATTAATTGCACCAACAGCAAAAGAAGACTTTGTTGTATATGAAATTGATCCTGTTCCATCATGACTGGCAACATTCCCAGTAGAATAAACAATCTCAGTAGGTGTAACATACAACACATCCTTTTCACCTTGTAAAGGATCATCAATGACATTCAGATATGCACCTTCTGCATTTACTACATTGTTATGATCAAAATAGTAATACTTATTGTATGGACTATCTACCCTAGTATCATATGCATTTGTTGCAAGTCTAGGTCCAAAACCAGTCTTGATATTAACTTCAAAAAGATTAGGTTTATCTACCTCACCAGCAATAAGATTAAAATTACTACTTGGTGATATATCAAATTTTGTACCAGTCATTGATGTATGACTAATATCAAATACGTACTTATAGGATTTTTTAATATCAATTACTTTGTTTCTTTCTCCATCAATTTCAAAAGCAGTAAATGGATCACCAACACTAAAAACATTAACTAGTCTAGTAGATGGTTGACTCTGATCTCTGAAAACAGAACTTAGTGTAAGATATGTTGGTGTTACTCCATATCCATATTTAAATACAACTTTTTGGGTATTTGAATCATAAGACACAACATATGGTTGTGCAGGATCATTAGTTTCTTGATTAATTTGATATCCACTATTCAGAGTAAATCCTGCGTCTTTTACGCTAACAGTAGATCCACTGAAATGATCTACAGGATTTGATCCTCTTACAACAGTAATAGTGTTGCCACTAATATTTGATACTGTTAATGTTTCGCTACCAAGAGTAAGTTGATCGTTTACACTAAAATTAGAAGCACTTGTTACAATAAGATCTGTTCTATCACTAGAGAATCCAGCATGATCAACACGAACTTGCAATCTTGGTTCAAGATTGTCAGTTTTATTTAAATCACTGTCACCAACAGTAAGAATATCAAACTTTTCATAACCAGTTCCTCTATCAGTAATAACAATTTCTGTTACAGGTTTATTATTACCAATTTGCTCTACCTTAATAGATGCTTTAGCACCAGATCCTTTGCCACCAGATAAAGCAATATCATTATACTGTCCGACTGTGTAGTTATTACCACCATTTAAAATTTCAATTCTTCCGATACCAGTGTCATTGAGAGTCGTTGCTATGACTGGGGTTTCAATGATTACTTCTTGATATACAGCAGATTTTACACTAAAGGTAGTAGTAGTTGTGCTGTCATCAGGATTAATATCAACTACAATTTTTTCTCCTTCTGCTACACCGTGATTTGTTCCTGTAGTAACAAGAGCAACATTGTCTTGAATATTAGAAATAGACAAATTCTCACTTAAAGACTTAATTGAGATAATTTGTGCACCTGGTGTGTTAAGTAAATCAGAACTAGAAATGAATAGAGAAGAGGAAACTGTAAAACCTGCTTGAGTAACTTTTACTTTTACACTATTTTGTGAAGCAGTAGCTTCTAACACCTCACCTTTGGCAACAGGAAGTGCAACACCATCACCTAAAGATAAGATTGCACCTTTTGTGTATGATGCATTACGATCAAGCAGTAGTGTTAGTACTGATGTATCGGAAGTTAGCGTTCCAGAAGCACTCCAAGACCCTGTGACCGACTTAATTGCAAATGTAGTACCAGAGAACACATTACCCACAACACGACCTGTTGCTGCTCCTTGTGTGACTCTATCACCATCAAATAGATATGCAGATTCTTTTAGAGATACAAATAATACTTTATCAGTTTGAGACTCAATTGAGAGTACCGACTTTCCTGTTACAGATTCAACTTCCGCATCAATACCAGTTCCATCAGTTCCACTATTATCAATAACTAACTTAGAACCAACTCTAAAGTTGTCAGAAGAAGATTCTACAGTTGCAGATGAAATATTTCCACTAATTACATCTTTTATTAGTAATGATGTACCACCACCATTATTTTCAATATCACTAGTTCTTAATCTTCTTGCACTCTTTGGTAAATCATACTGATTTAATTCAGAGTTGTAGTTGGAGTCAACAGGTAATGAATAATAACACTTGCCGATAACATAAGGGAATACAGGAGCATTCTGATCATCCACCGTGATGAAGTATGCATATGTACCTTCTGGGAATTCTGGTGTGACACAATAACGACCATTATTTTTATCTAATGTTCCTCTTTCATGGATATAATTCCAATCTTGAATGAACGTTCCGATTGGATATGTAGTTACATCAGGACCATCAACTCTTGTAGATGATGGACCATAACTAGATGTCATTCTAATGATTGGTGAATTTGCATCTAATTTATCTCTGTATCCATATGGACCATAAATGGGATTTCCGTCATAAGCAAATCCAAGAATAGGAGAATGATTTACTCCATTATCATTTGCTCTCAAAGTAGCAGGAGATGCTAGATATGCATATCCCTGACCATTAGAACTTACGTAATTGGTAAAGAATGTACCATTCTCAGAATCTACGTTTGTCTTTACAAATCTGTCTTTTCTCCATTCTTTGATATTGGCAGTAGCAACAGCACCAGATCCAACAGGAATGATATCTACTAGTATATTTCCTTGAGTGTATCCTTTACCACCATTTACTTTAACAAAACCAGTCAACTCACCAGCAGTTGACACTTCTGCTTTAAACACAGCAAATTGTCCTTTACCTGCAAGATCAGCAATCCTTACTTCTGGTGGTGAAGAATAATATTCACCAGCATTATCAATACTAATACTGGTAACCTCACCATTAGTAACAATTGGAGTTACTGTGCCATTTCTGCCAGATACAACTTCAACTATAGGTGTATCAATATAACTTCCTGCTGTAGTAATACTAATTGATTCAACTACTTCACCAGCAAGATTTGCAATTGCTTGATTAGCAACACCATTAACAAGAATGAATGGTGGTTTCTTATAACCATTACCTCTCTTGTTAACAACAATATTTTGAAGAGGTCCATTGAGAATCACATCTTCATCTTTGTAACTTAGGAAAGGAACTCCATTTGTGGCAATACCAACGTCTCTAAATTGAGTCTCATAAGACTCAGTAGTTGAAATAGGTTTCTTTCTTAAGATCTTAAGATGCTTTTGATCTGCCGCATCAGCAGGGAGTGTGCCAATACTATGAGATGGGAATCCTGAAGAAGCAATGTAATAAGTATCAGCATCCTCAAAGATTGCAGATACATTAGAAACTAAATCACTTACAGCAGGTGGAAGTCCACCAATAGTCCATCTAAGATTATTTTGAGAATCAAAGATTCTAATATCATCTGTGAGGAATCCTGCATCAGAAATATCTACAGAATCACCTGTAGATGAATATGGAAACTTAGTTTCTGCTTCTAGGTTGTATACAATACCGTATACTAATAACTCTACACCATTACCACTTACATTAGAACCAAAGAATACAGGATCTCCATCACTGTATACACCATTACTAGTCCTAGATTTAATAACAAATTGATTTACATTCTTGTCTTCATAAGAAAATACTTCATTACCAACAGTAAACGTACCTTCATTTTCCCAACCCATTGTGGAAAACACATCAACTCTATCACCAACACCTAATCCTGGTGAAATATTTTTGGTTAATTTAGTTCTAGCAGCAACTGAAAATGAACCATTAATACTTCCTTCTGCTAAAATTAGTTCATATAAATCTTCACCATCAAACTTACCAGAATACTGAACGTTATCTACAATAGCAGAAGCATATTCACCAGTAGTTTGTGTGATCTTTCTACCAATGAGATCGTTAACGTTACCTGATAAAACTTTTGCCTTGATTGAATAGTTACTAATCCAATTAGAATCTGATGGTTTTAAGGTATGTTCTCTTGGATATAAAACTTGTGGTTCTGGATCATTGTCAACAAGACATTTGAATAAGAACTTAATTGATTGATCAGTACCTTTCGCTTTATAGAAAGAAGTAATGTTTTTGATAAGTGTTCTCTTATCAACATCATTTTTTAAATACTCTTCAGGAAAATTATCTAGATATTCCTTTTCAAAACTTTTTACTAGAGAATATAAGAAAAGATTACTGATATTCTGTACAGTAGAACCAGAAATATGATTGTCTGCTTGAGTAGTTACAAAAGTACTCTTCTCGTATAAATCACCAATGGTCGTGTTTCCACTAACACCACGACTTACTTCTAAAAACTGATTATCAGTTCTTTCTCTATAAAAACAAATCTCATCATCAATTTTGATATAACCACCATTCTTGGGGAATGAAGTCGCATCAACAACACTAATTGTAGTGTCTACATTTTGAACATATGCAGATGTAGTAGTTGACTGTTGTAATACATTCTTCTCATAAAAATCAATATCACGATACTGTTGGAGATTACTGATAATATCCAACGGTTGACCTTGAATTTCAATCTGCTCATAGTACTTTTGTATGAACTTAGTAAAAAGTTCATACTCTTCGTTGATGAAATCAGGTAATTGTGACTCAATTAAGAATGAGATTTTATTCGCAGTTTTAGGCACTACTCTTTATACGCAACGAATTTACTGTTTGATACATCTACAGATAGATACATCTCACGCTTTACTTCAATATCCTTATTAGCAGGTTTTACACGCAATTCAATACGATTGTCAGTAAAACTACCTTTTAGGATAGTAAAGTCATAAATTTTAATTTCACCTGTGTCATAATTAACATCACCAACAGAATCATTTAAGACAATTTTGTCGCCAGTGATAGAATCTAGTCTATATAGGACTAATTTGCCACTTCTATCTTCAAGATATGAAGTATAAGTAGGATGCTCAAAGACAGTCATACCAGTAGATGAAACTACAGGATCATCACAATCTTTTAGGAATGCATTCTTATAACAAATTTCATAGTATGTGGATGCATTTATTTGTGCAATAAAATCTTTCCTCATAGTAACAGTGGTATCATTTGAATTGATAGCACGTTCGGAACCATCAATGACACCAACAAATTTTGAATATCTAAACTTACCATTGAACTTTTCTGTTCCTGAGGTAGTCAAATAATTTTGTACAGCAGTTGATACCTTTGAAGCAATATCTGTAGATAGTAACTGAGTTTTAGTGCCATCAAAGTATACACTTGTATTCAATTCTACGTAAAGAATAGAAGGATCAACAAATTCTGGTCTAATAGAGGCAACAGTGTACTTCTTAAGTTCAGTTTTTAGTTGATTCTTTGTAAAAGTTGAAAGAGCTGCCGCTTCTGATGGTTTTACTGAAATAAAGACTTTACCATATGCAGGTGGTTCTTGATCTTCTCCTCCAAATACAATAATATCGCTAATAGCAGGATAGATCTTCCGCACAATTGCAGAATAATCATTACTTGTAACTGCTCTATTTTGTGATCCAAAGTATTTTGGTGCATTATATTTAATTTTAGAGACTGATTCTATAGTTGCACCTCCGCTTGCTGCGGAAGATGTTGTTAAATCTGATACGGAAAACGGAACTCCTAGTGAATTTCCATCACCATCTACAACAGATCCATTAAAAATGATGTTGTTAGCACCATTAGTAACAGGTCCATTAGTAGCAACATATGAAATTTCTACTATATTTTGATTGCCAAGTTTCTTTCCTAGTACGCCATCACCAAAAAAGATCTCATATCTCTCATCTTCAATTTCACTGATGAAGTATACAGTATCATCTGCACCTACTTCTAAGATATTTTCTGCTTTACTAAAAATAGTCTCTGCTGTGGAATTTGCATTTTCAAATACCTTAACAGTAAGTGTGCTAGTATCAGCACCATTGTTCTCAATAATAAATCTTTGATTCTTAAGTGAGGTATCTACAAGTGTTTTTGTAGTAATAAGAGTACCCTCATAGATGGGAAGATCCTCAAAAGTAGCAGTGCCGTTGACAACTGGTTGTTTATAATCTTCTTTTACTACGTATTGATACAGAGAACCATCATAATTTGTAACAAAACCACCACCTCTCTTAATAATTACATTACTAGGTGAATTATTAGGAAAAAATAACTGTAAATCAACTTCTGCTTTTGGAGAGGTTATTGATTTTGGTGCATATCCTAACTGTTTCGCTAGTGCTACCACATTGTCTCGTAATGTGGATGAATCTAGAAACAGTTCATTGACTACCATGTTGGCGTTAAACGCCGTGTAGTACGTATTATATGCCAATACATCAATTAATTGACTGATGACTGATCCTTCAAAGTCATAGTCAGTAAATTCTGTCTCTGCCCTCATGTATTCTTTGAGAGCAGTTTTAATATCAGCGAAGTCTAAGTTATTTACTTGGGTATATGGCATTATCTCGTCCTTGCAAGGAAGAATTCTATGTTGGTGGGTAATACATCAGAACCTGTGATTCCATATTCCATGGTTACCATGAAACCATTATCTTGAAAATTTGGTTTTACATCAAGTTTAGATACTGCAATACGTGGTTCAAATGTATTCAATGTATATAGAATTGAGTTCTTGATGACAGCACACGTTGCAAAATCTAAAGGTTCAAATAATTGACTTCTAATATCAGAACCATAGTCTGGTTGAAACAGACGCTCTCCTTTATTTGTCAGTAAAAGATTAATAATTGCTTGCTTAACAGCAGAAGCATCCCTACTAACAACTAAGTCATTAGTAACAGGATGCTTCTTGAAATTAATATTAATGTCTTTGAAAGACAATCTGCTCGCCATTTACCGACAATATACGAAGTCAGTAGTTATTTAGCGTCTTTTACTTAACTGAATAGAACGTGTACTTTAAGAATAACTCTTCTCCCTTGCGAATAGGACGTGTTGTCTTCACAAAGTAAAAGTTCTCCTCGCAATATTTCACGCAATTTGGATCATCTGAGTGATTAAGGAACCCACCTAGAGGAGTTCTATAGATCACTTCATCTACAATTACATGTGACATACCCAGTACATCACCAGCAGGGATATTCTCTTTAGCGAAAATACCCTGCCCTGCAACCATACTATCTTTTACATGTAGTCTACTTGGTAATGCTTGATACATTTCAATTACTAAAATAATCTAAATCGTTAGTTCCTGCTTCAATACGTGAAAACTTAACTGCAACTGTATAACGATACTTGTCTCCAATCAATGCCTGTGGTTTTGCACAATGAGGAATACTTCCATCAAAAATGCAAATACGACCAGGTACATATGGATTCAAGTATACCAGTTCAGATTGATCCTCTTCGTAGAACGCTGTCTCGCCGCCCCAGTTGGGTTCCCAATGACGATTGGGATAAACTAGCATGGTGACCACTTGCTTTGGTCTAGGACCATCCACGTGGATCTCATGGGAATCATTAACTAGTCCTAGGTTAACATATGCATTATCAAATTCATGCTCTTCAGGATCAATGATTTGATTGAAGTTTGCTACACGATCATTATCATGAAAAATACACTTCAAGATATTATCATCAGGAATATTTGCTACTCCTTCTGTATCAAGAGTTTCTTTCCTTCCACAATCAGGACACAAAGATCTTCGGAGTGCTGCACCCTCCTGATCCTGTGCAATTAACTTAGTCATATTAATTTGTGGGAGATCGGCACGTAGACGACGATCAGTAATATTTTGAATATCAAAATTACTTACATTACATACCTTGTACTGCAAACTAATGCAATACGAATACAATGCATCCATCTCGCCAGCGGTAAAAGCATCATCTATAATAGTAATACTTCTATCTTCATCTACGTCAATCTTATTGATTTTCATAATCCTTTAGAGTTTTTCGGTGTTTTCGCTCGGAGACCACGCTCCTAAATGTCCTCTACAAGTTTCACCTTGTAGATACTTTTCTCCATAACACGTTGAGTACGTCGGGCAAAATGAAAATCTAGTCTCTTCTTACCCCAGTACAGACCGACAAGCCATAGTGTAAGGACGGCACCTTCCCAATATCCGATGTCCATCCAAATCTTGTAAATCCATTCCATTACTTGCCTTGACCTCTGTAACGCTTCTTCTTACCGTTACGACTAGTCGCAGATAGTTTCGTATTCTTTGAGTTACCCTGACGTGTCGTCTTAGGGGTTGAAGGAACATAGGTTCCACCTTTCATCATCATAATTCAATACCAGTTGGTTTAATACTATTATAACATGCAGACTATTCTTCTGCAACCTCAATGTCATCTCCTGCTGTATTCGCAAAAACATTTGGAGAATATTCCAATATTGGATTCTTACCATCAACCACATCACCAAACACTGATAGTGGTTTACCTTCCACAAGAACTGTTGGAACACATGGTCCAGTGATCGGTCTGCCTGCGTTGGATACACAGACAGGTGGAAACCCTTCGGCATATGGCATTGTGAGATCTCCCAACCTTGCCGCTGCCTTACCATTAATTAGTACTGTACCCTCAGGTCTCGGTGCTATTGGAATGGTACCAGGTGCATGACATGGTTCGGTTGTCTTTACTAGGTCTCCTGTTCTGACGGTTGCTGCCATCTTAGTCTGTACTTATGAACGTTTTCTAGTGCTTCCACATGTTTATGTAGGTAGTCTAGTGTCGTTGCAATAGTCTCGTACTTCTCAGAGTTCGGACGCTTGTACATCAATTGGGGACTCTCCAGCGATAAGATCCTCTGCTCCAAGTGGTTCAACCTCTCGGACAACGACTGGAGTGACTGATTCAACGCTGCTATGTGTGATTGGTGTTCGGGAGTCATTATCTCTTCCTGCAAATCGCTTTGCGGCTGCATTTTCAAATTCATCGCAAAACTGGTCAAAGTTATCTAGAATATTATCAATATCCTCTGGTTCAAACTCACCGTTCAGTGAATCTGTTAGTTTACGCTTTTCCATTGTTCTTACTCATAAGACCATGCGTCTGCACCTTCTGATGGTGGTGTTGGGGGACCATCATTCTTTGGTTTACTGAATCGCATCTCAACTTGCATTTGATTTACAGTCTCTTCCAAAGAGATGAGTCGTTTTGCAACTTCATCCAGTACTTCAATCAACCTATTGATTTGTGTCTCGTGTACATGGACGGCATACCGTGGATTCTCTAGCAACTCCTTGTGTGCTGTCTCGTAATACATGTCCTCATAGTCTAGACTATCCTTATGGAGGTCAGGAGTAATAATCACGTTTGCGTCGGGTGCTTCGGGCGTTCCTTCCCTACGTGCTGCTTCTTCAAGCATTTCTTCGTGTGTCATACTGTGGTGTTCTCAGGTATTTTGATTATAGCATATGGGCGACTTTTTTCGCCTAAAATTTTCCAGGAAATTTTTTTATATACGATGAATATTTATCACTCGTTTGGATACTTTTGTAGGTTAGAGAAGGGTTAGGAGTCCCATCATCGCTCGGCACCCCGTTAGTAACAAATAAGGGGGCAAATAACTGCCCCCTGTGTATACTGTCACATGACTAGTTCTAGCATCATGTCGTTCATTTCGTCAGCGTCAATGTTAGGATCATCCCAAGAAACGCCGTCGCCTGTCTGACACAAATGGCGACCGATTTCGCCATCCATCATGCACCGAACGAACTTAGTCCATGGTTCTTCGTTGACTGCAAACCGTACACATGCCTTGGCAGTGTTATAGAGAAATTCATCATTGTTGATCCAAAGTGATGCATTCCATGTTTCGTAGTTTGCCCAACCGTTCATGCTGTGTCCTGTGTTGTGTACTCTCTTATTATAGGGGTATCAGGCAGCAATGCCATTACGCATGTGCCAGTTTACCCACTGACCCAGTGACCTGTCGCCTGCCATCATCAGTGCTAGGATGTCACGCTTGCGAGTCTTGAAGGTGTACTCAGTCAAGCACCCCTTAAACCAACGGACACGGCATGACCCTGTGAAGGGGTTGACCTTAAGCGTCCATACTGACTGGGAGACGGTAGGGGAGATGGGTGAAATGCTGATCATGATAAGTAGTTGTTTTGTATCAGTGGCGGTCGCTGATGTTCCAGACTCCCCAGTTGTCATATCGGGGGAGGGGACGGCGACCCTCACGGATCTCCTTTCGTTCCTGTGCTTCTCTCAGCATGTCTGCCTTAATGGATTCCATGGCGGCGAAGATCACAGGGTCTGTGCATCCTTTGTTGATGATGAAACCGTCTCTGACTTCGTAACGGTCTTGCATGTGCTTGGGAAGTTCGTTTGTGTTCATGCTCTTAGTATAGGGCACCGATCAAGCAAAGGCGACACCACGTGTGACAGTTCCTCTGCTGTCTATCAATTCGCATCGGATGCCACAACTGATATAGTATGCATGGGCGTCCCTTGCTTGGGTGTCTGTTCTGTATGTAATTGTACGGGGGTGACGTTGATCAACCCCGTCCCAATAGCGAATGGATGGCATTAGTTAAAAATGGCGTTTGTTTGCACTTGAGAGATCAAAACTGACTCTTGTCTGAACTGCCTTTTATATATGGCAGCAATGCAATTAAGGGAGATCATGTGATCATCAACCTCAGAGTCAGGCACCTCAAGGTAGAAAATCTTTGTCTGTTCTAGTTCACCTTTCCAGAGACCTTCGCCATCAATGAAAGTGCCATACTCAAAATGTGGCATGATTTCACGTTTGATGAAGTCGTTCATCATTGCATCGGTCACAATGCCATTGTCTGGAATGTTGCGACCCATGATGAGTTCAAGGCGTTTCATGTTCTCCTTTGTTGTGTATACAGTTATTATAGGGCAAGGGGTGACCAATGCGACCCCTTGTGTGCCACTACATCAACTGGATGTCGTAATCAATTTTTTTGATGCACCATCCACTGGATGTGGTAATCTCTTCTATGAGGTCGTCCTCGTCACATGCCTCCCATGTACCGATGTGGTCTTGGGTGATTTCAATTCGCTCATCCTTGCTGATGTGCTCATCGTCAAAATCAAAATCAATGT
>MDTC01207414.1_pt1 | contig 11196 bp, 8 predicted proteins | sample 811181 | NCBI WGS metagenome assembly MDTC01 (sample SAMN05326644, study PRJNA326480) | marine metagenome | isolation source: seawater | place: Pacific Ocean: North | collected 2011 | reverse complement strand
TGGTTATTATTGAGAGTGATATATTTGCTTTGCTATTCTTTTGGAATTTTGTATGTCCGCTCTTTAGTTTGGATTGGGTCGGTTATAGTGATGGTACTAATGGCGGTGGGGCTCGCGTAATCTTGCATTAGTTGAGATCCAATTAATAAAAAAACTCCAGAAATTAAAATCAAACGCTTGTTATGCCCCGTATCGCTCCGCCATAGTTTCGAGGCTATAGATTTTTTTTATTGAGGAAGCTTGTTCGGCACAACCAAAAGCATTGAGGCGGGCTTCTACGATTGCCTTCATCGCTGACATTGTGGGGATTAGGAATTTCCTTGGATCGAACTCACTTGGGTTTTCAGCAAGGAATTTTCGAGCTGCTCCGGTCGATGCAAGCCGCAGATCAGTGTCTATATTTACTTTACGTACACCATGTTTTATACCTTCTTGAATTTCTTCGATTGGTACGCCATAGGTCTCAGGGATTTCTCCACCGTTATCATTTATTACAGCAAGCCACTCTTGAGGCACTGATGATGAGCCGTGCATTACGAGGTGGGTGTTGGGAATCTTAGCGTGGATTTCCTTGATTCGACTGATGGCTAATATATCACCGGTTGGAGGGCGACTAAATTTATAGGCGCCATGGCTTGTTCCCACTGCGATGGCTAATGCATCCACTCCTGTTGCGTTAACGAACTCTTCTGCCTCTTCAGGATCAGTAAGCATCTGATCAAGCGAAAGCTGTCCTTCTGCACCAATGCCGTCTTCTTCACCAGCAAGACCGGTTTCGAGAGAGCCCAGACACCCGATTTCCCCTTCTACTGAGACGCCGCAGGCGTGGGCCATTTCTACGGCTTGGCGCGTAACCCTAACGTTGTACTCGAAATCTGTGGGTGTTTTTCCATCTTCACCGAGGGAGCCGTCCATCATCACTGAGGAAAATCCAAGCTGAATCGAGCGTTGGCATACTGCGGGTGATGTGCCGTGATCTTGATGCATAACGATTGGAATATGTGGAAATTCCTCTATCGCTGCCTGAATCAAATGTTTGAGGAAATTGGAACCGGCATATTTTCTTGCGCCTGCCGATGCTTGCAAGATGACCGGGCTATTTATTGCATCAGCACCTTCCATGATTGCTCTTACTTGTTCTAAGTTATTTACATTAAAAGCAGGCACTCCATAATTATTCTCTGCCGCATGGTCAAGTAATTGTCGCAAGCTTATTAAGGCCATCTTTTGTAACTCCTGCGTAATATCATTTTCATGATAACCTGATTTAGTAATTTGTTTGCTAATTTAAGCAACGCTCTTCAAGCATGGCAATAGATGGAAGTTTTGATCCTTCAAGGTATTCGAGAAAAGCTCCGCCGCCAGTTGAGATATACGATATATCTTTAGTTACCTCAAAGGTATCAATAGCCGAAATGGTCTCGCCACCACCGGCAATTGAGAAGCCGGTGTTCTGTGCGATAGCTTTTGCGATCGCTTCCGTTCCAACTGAAAAATTTTTGAATTCAAAAACTCCAACAGGTCCGTTCCAAATTATTGTTTTCATTTTTGCAATAGTTTCTATTCTTTCTTTAATCGTTTCTGGCCCTATATCTAAGATCAGCTCATCAGAAGCAATATCTTTAACAGATTTTATGACCCGCGGTTCGCTTGGATTAAAATTTTTTGCAGTAGCGACATCAATCGGGAGTGGGATGTTAGTCTCAGACATAAGCTTTTTTGCAAGAGGAATTAAGCTTGGTTCATAGATAGAATTGCCAATATTGATACCTTTCGCTGCTAAGAACGTATTTGCAATTCCACCTCCTACCATGAGCTGGTCAACTTTAGCAGCAAGCGTCTCTAAAATTCTAAGCTTACCGTCAATTTTTGCCCCACCAATAATCGCTAGGACGGGCATATCGGGGTTCTCTAATGATCTAGTCAATGCATCTAGCTCGCCAGACAAAAGTAACCCGGCGCAGGACTTAGCCGAGTGCTTGATGACTCCGTGCGTACTCGCCTGTGCTCTGTGAGCGGTCCCAAAGGCATCCATAATGAATACATCGCATAGACGTGCATAGCTACGAGCAAGCGTTTCATCGTTTGACGTTTCCCCAATGTTAACTCGGGCATTCTCCAAAAGGGTAATCCCACTTTTATTCGGTTCTATCGCTTGGTTCAGGTATTGTGTTTCGAAACGCACATCGCATCTTAGTAACTCTGACAGCTTATCTCTTACAGGCGCCAAAGAAAAAGAAGGTTGTTCATGTATTGAGACACCTTCTTTGGGACGGCCCAAGTGAGACATAACAAAAACATGTGCGCCTTTCTCAAGAGCAAGTTTAATTGTTGGCACGGCCATACGAATTCGCGTGTCGTTAATAATCTTTTTACCTTCCATCGGGACGTTCAAATCTTCTCTGATCAAAACCTTTTTTTCGTTTAAATCGAGGTCCTCCATTCGTTGAAAGTTCATTGGGCCCTCCTGTTCAAAAGTATTTGCGCAACATCAAGCATCCGATTTGCGTAAGCCCATTCATTATCAAACCAAAGAAATAAGCTGACAACTTTCTTTCGCACAACTAACGTCTGGTTCAAATCTACGATGACGGACCTTGGGTCATGATTAAAATCACAGGAGGCCAGCGGCTCGCGTGTTACACCTAAGACATTGCTTGGTAGTTTGTGGCTCGCTTCTTCAAGCGCTTTGTTGATTATGTTTGCATCTACTTCGCTATTGAGAGCTATCGTTACTTGCATCGCTGATACATTTACCGTGGGGATCCTGATTGCTCTGGCCTCAAGTCGTCCGCTTAAGTTCGGTAAGATTCGAGTAATGCCTTTGGCTAGAGCAGTCCCCACAGGAATCATTGAATGTATCGCACTTCGTGTTTTTCTTAAATCTTTACCATGATAGCTGTCGATTACTGGTTGATCATTCATGGCTGAATGAATTGTGTCGATTATGCCGCTATCGATGCCAAATGCTCTGTCTAGGGTATATAAAACTGGCACAATACAGTTAGTTGTGCAGGATGCGCATGAGACAATTTTGTGATTACTTTTCAGCTCGCTGTCGTTGATTCCATACACGATAGTGGCGTCAACATCGCTATCTCCCGGTTGAGAAAGAAGCACTGCTTTTGCGCCATTTTTTAAATGCTGCTCTGCAGAGATACGGTCTCCAAAAGTGCCGCTGCATTCTAGAACCAAGTCCACGTTAAGCTCTTCCCAATCAAGGTCTTGCACATGTTCGATTTGCGAAACAGAAATTTCGTCCTTGTTGATTATTAAGCTGCCACCTCGGGTTTTTACTTCACCTAGAAATCGCCCATGTGTGCTGTCAAACCTAGTTAAATGAGTCAAATTTTCTAAGTCGGCTAAGTCATTGATAGCGACAATACGCAAGTCGGCATAATTATTATTTAGGGTCTTGTCATCATCGACCGGATGGTTAAAAGACGACTCATAAAATGCGCGTAGAATACACCTTCCAATTCGGCCATAACCATTAATTGCAATCCGAAATGACATGACTTTTCCTACTAGAGCATGGTGCGAATTGTTTTGATAACGTTATTCGTCGTGAATCCAAAGTGATCTAACAAAATATTTCCCGGAGCAGATGCGCCAAAGGACTCCATTCCAATTGTTTTTCCATCAATGCCAACAAATTTACGCCAGTAATCCGAGCTCGCGGCTTCAACAGATAATCGACATCGCACGGATGGAGGGAGAACGGCATCTTGATAATCTTTGCTTTGTTTTAGAAACGTCTCTACACAAGGCATAGACACCAACCGGACTGCGATATGTTCCAGATGCAAGGATGCCACTGCATCGGCACAAATATTAACTTCTGATCCAGTTGCAATAATGATTACCTCAGGTAGAGGTTCACAATCTTTTAAGATATAACCGCCAAGCTGAATGGAATCGACTTGGTCTTTGTTTCGCTCCTGATGTTGAAGGCTTTGCCTAGAAAAAACGAGCGCAGTAGGCCCCTCTTGACGTTTTAACGCATGCTTCCATGCAACAGCAGTCTCAGTTGCATCACATGGTCGCCAAACTGCAAGGTTGGGAGTGGAGCGTAAATTGCTGAGCTGCTCGATTGGTTGATGCGTCGGCCCGTCTTCCCCTTGTCCTATAGAGTCATGTGTGTAAACAAAGATGCTTCTCTGGTTCATTAATGCAGCCATGCGTGTTGCGTTTCGAGCATATTCCATGAATACTAAAAAGGTCGCCGTGAACGGGATAAAGCCTCGGTGTAAAGCGAGCCCAGATGCAATTGCGGTCATTCCAAACTCCCTAACCCCATAATAAATATAGTTACCCCCTCGCTCGCTATTTATGGGTATGCAACCTGACCAATTAGTTAAGTTTGAGCCGGTAAGGTCTGCAGAACCTCCGATTAGTTCTGGTAACAAACCGCTATATTTTTCCAAGCAGTTTTGTGACGCCTTGCGGCTTGCTATATCTTCTTTATTATTTTGGCACTGCTCAATGAATTGATTGGCTGTTTCATCAAATGATTTTGGTAGAGACCCTTCAAGGCGTCGTTCAAGTTCATTAGCCAGAGCTGGATGCTCAGTCCTATAGCTGACTAAAGCTTGGTGCCATAGATTCTCGGTTTCCAGTCCTTTTTCATTGCAGTTCCATGCGTTAGAGACTTCGTGAGGAATTTCAAAAGGAGCATAAGGCCATCCTAATCTAGCACGCGCGGCAGATATTTCATCCTCACCGAGCGGTGCTCCATGTGTCGCTGCGGTGCCCTCTTTATTGGGAGAACCGAAGCCAATAATTGTTTTGCAAGATATCAGTGTGGGTTGATCGATGTTTTTTTTGGCCTCTTCGATAGCCTCAGAGATTTCCTTCGGATCGTGACCATCAATCTCAAGAACTTGCCAGTTGTAGGCTTGAAAGCGTTTTACATTATCGTCAGAGAACCAGGCGTCCACTTTACCATCTATAGAGATCCCATTATTGTCATAAAAAACGATGAGTTTGCCCAGCTTCCACGTTCCGGCGAGAGAACAGACTTCATGGGAAATTCCCTCCATTAGGCAGCCATCGCCTGCAAAAACATAGGTTCTGTGGTCAATAACAGCATAGTTATCGCGGTTAAATTGTAAGGCGAGGGTCTTCTCGGCAATTGCCATACCGACAGCATTTGCAAGACCTTGGCCTAGCGGACCCGTTGTTGTCTCTACACCGGGTGTGTGCCCGAATTCAGGGTGGCCTGGAGTCTTTGATCCAAGTTGTCTAAAATTTTTTATATCTTCGATTGAGAGATCGTATCCGGTCAAGTGCAGTAGGGCGTATATCAGCATCGAGCCGTGTCCGTTGGACAAAATGAATCTATCGCGGTTTGGCCAATCGGGGTTAGATGGGCTGTGACGAAGATGTTTGCGCCATAGGACTTCGGCTATGTCGGCCATGCCCATCGGTGCACCAGGGTGTCCGGATTTTGCTTTTTGAACGGCATCCATGGTGAGAGCTCGTATTGCATTTGCACAATGTTGTTGGGATATCGAAGGTTGAGCCATCCAGCAGAGTCCTTTATTTTTAATTGCGCTTCGTTGTGTCGCTAATCAAACAGCTTTGAATTTGAAATATGCCTGAGGCATTTAAAAACGGAGCTTTCGAAGAAAGTATTTTCCCGCACCTACGATTAATTTGCTACTGATGCTTTTGTAAAATTGCGATTTATTCATAATAAAAGGTCTAGTAAAATCTATATCAAATAATATTGATATAGATTTGATTTTAGGCTGCATACTTGCTATTGTTACTTGATTTTAATCCAATTTGTTTATTTGCGATGTCACTAAACAATCTTCAAAGTTTGCCGGATAAAGCCACTAAAGCCGGGCGCTCATCGAAGCTTGGCACCTCTATTAAGCAGCAGACCTTGGTTTGTAGGGCTTTTGCTGATCCGGTGAGGACAAACATTCTCAAGGTGCTCCAGAACGAATCTTTTGGTGTTTTAGAGCTCAGTAGGCTTTTAGAAATGAGACAGTCTGCTTTAAGCCATCACCTTAAGACACTTACGGTTGCGGGTTTGGTTGCAAAGCGGCGTGAAGGGAATTCGATTTTTTATCGGCGCGCATTCCTTAAAGAGGAAGATCCGTATGTAGAGCTAAAGAAGGCGGCATTCGACTGTATCGACTCACTTCAAATAAATGAAAATATCAGGTATAGGCTCAGTGACTTGGAGCATGAGCGAAGCGAATTATCTTTGAGTTTTTTTAAAAAAAACGCCCTAAAATTCGCTGAAAATCAGGGAATGATTGTCGAAAGGTGCCAATATTCGCCTATTTTAGAGGAGTTAATTTCGAGTCTTAATTTGCCCTCAGACTCTAGCGTCGTCGAGATTGGCCCCGGGGAGGGCTTTTTACTGGTTAAGCTTGCTCAAATGTTCAATCAAGTTACCGGAATAGATAACTCAGCAGAAATGCTCAGAAAAGCAAAGGAATCGGTGAATGATGCAAATTTAGATAATGTTAAATTTATTCATGAAGACGCGAACCTGCGGTCTACTGAGAGAGCCAGAGTGAACTTGGTTATTATGGATATGGTGCTGCACCATTTACCCTCTCCTGCAAGTGTTTTTAGCAGTGTTACCGGTATGCTTAATCCCCTTGGTTATTTTCTGGTTGTTGACCTTGCTCAGCACGACCAGAGTTGGGTTTGCGAATCTTGCGGCGATCTTTGGCTTGGTTTCGATGAGGCTGAATTAGAGAATTGGGCGGTTCTTGCCGATCTAGAACCTCTACAGTCGATAAATTTAGCACTAAAGAATGGTTTTCAGGTGCAAATATCTTTATTTCGGGCGGGGCCTTGAGCTGACCATCTATATTAGTAAAGTATTTTGTTTATTATATAAAGGTATGAGTTTATCGCCGGCTTGCTCAGCGCTCCTTTATGGATCGTGTGCTGCGAGTCTAGGCGTAAGATAAGAGGAGTCGCTATGAAGGAAGAATCGTTATTTACATCAGAGTCGGTCTCAGAGGGCCATCCAGATAAGCTTGCGGATCAAATTTCCGATGCTATTCTAGATGCCCTTATTGAAAAAGACCCAAAATCACGAGTAGCTTGCGAGACTTTAGTTAAAACCGGCCTTGTCTTTGTCGCAGGTGAAATAACGACAAATGCCCAAATAGATCTTGAAGACATAATTCGTAAAACCGTTATTGATATTGGTTATAGCAATCTTGAGAGTGGCTTCGATGGAAATACCTGCGCGGTAATAAATGCTATCGGAAAACAATCTCTTGACATAAAAGCTGGCGTTGATGAAAGCGCTTCTAGCGAACAAGGTGCTGGTGATCAGGGACTAATGTTTGGTTTTGCTAATGATGAAACCGATGTATTTATGCCAGCGCCAATTACCTACGCTCACCTTCTTGTACGTAAGCAGGCCGAAGCTCGAAAATCTTCGAAGTTGCCTTGGCTTCAGCCCGACGCAAAGAGTCAGATTACTTTCAGATACCATGGTGACAAACCGGTTGCCATTGACGCAGTTGTTCTCTCAACTCAGCATTATGACGGGGTTTCGGTTTCAGAATTGGAAGAGGGCGTAATGGAAGAAATAATCAAACCTGTGCTACCAAGCAAATGGCTTGATTCGAGTACAAAATACTTTATAAACCCGACTGGTAGGTTTGTTACAGGTGGGCCGAATGGAGACTGCGGGCTCACCGGGCGTAAAATCATTGTAGACACTTATGGAGGAATGTCTCGACACGGTGGTGGCGCGTTTTCTGGTAAGGACCCATCTAAAGTTGATCGCTCGGCAGCTTATCTTGCGCGGTACATATCAAAAAATCTCGTTGCTGGCGGTTTGGCTAGGAAATGTGAAGTACAGCTTTCTTACGCGATTGGGGTTTCAGAACCAACCTCAATTAGGGTCGACACGTTCGGCACTGGCAAAATAAGCACAGAAAAAATAGTTGCCCTCATTCGCGAGCATTTCGAGTTGCGCCCAAAAGGTCTCATCAAAATGCTTGATCTTGTGAAACCAATTTACCTTGCGACTGCTGCTTACGGTCACTTTGGAAGAAGTGATCTGGAATTGTCTTGGGAACGAACAGATAAGGCGGACGATTTGCGAGTAGCTGCAAGTCTTTAAACTAAATTGATTGACCAAACTGGCTCCGGCGAACATTTTTTTTAAATTTTTTTAGGAATTGATTATGAATGAATATACAAGCACTAATTTAAACGGCGCTGAGGTTTTAGATTACAAAGTCGCTGATATTGAATTAGCTGAATTTGGCCGAAAAGAGATAACTTTGGCGGAGGCTGAAATGCCCGCTCTGATGACGCTGAGGTCGCAATACGAGTCTGAGTTACCACTAAACGGTGCCAAGATCATAGGCTGTATTCACATGACTGTGCAAACCGCGGTCTTAATTGAAACCTTAATCGCCCTGGGCGCCGAGGTTCGGTGGTCGTCTTGTAATATTTTCTCTACCCAAGACCATGCAGCTGCTTGTATTGCTGCTGAGGGGATACCTGTTTATGCCTGGAAAGGGCAGACCAATGAGGAAGGGGAGTGGTGCATAGAACAAACTATTTTGAAAGATGGGAAGCCTTGGGATTGCAACATGATTCTCGATGACGGGGGCGACCTGACGTCGATGATACATAATAAATACCCGGAAATGCTGCAGCACATTCACGGTGTCACGGAAGAAACTACTACTGGCGTCCACCGGTTGCTCGAAATGCTTTCAGAAGGAACATTAAAGGTACCTGCAATCAACGTAAATGACTCTGTGACTAAAGCAAAAAACGATAATAAATATGGGTGTCGACATAGCCTCAATGACGGCATTAAACGTGGAACAGATATGTTGCTTTCTGGGAAAAAAGCCCTGGTAATCGGATATGGTGACGTCGGAAAAGGATCCGCGCAGAGCCTCCGCCAAGAGGGTATGATTGTTAAAGTAAGTGAGATAGACCCTATTTGCGCTATGCAAGCCGTTATGGATGGCTTTGAAGTCGTCTCTGCATATATCGATGGCATCAACAAAAGAAGTCTCGATGGAGTTGACTCATCCTTACTTCAAACAACAGATCTCGTTGTGACTACAACGGGAAATGTCGATGTTTGCGATAAGTATATGCTTCAAGTTCTTAAAAATGGAGCCGTGGTTTGTAATATCGGACACTTTGACAATGAAATAGACACTGATTACATGCGCAAGCGGTGGCAATGGGAAGAAATTAAGCCTCAGGTACATAAAATTTATCGTAGCGATGACGAAAACGATTATCTGATTCTTCTTTCTGAAGGACGGTTAATTAACTTGGGCAACGCAACAGGTCATCCATCGAGAATTATGGATGGATCGTTTGCAAACCAGGTCCTCGCTCAGATTTATATATATGAAAAGAAATTTGCAAATCAATCCCAAGAGTTCAAGCAAGCCAACGTTTCAGTTGAAGTTTTGCCGAAGGCACTTGATGAAGCGGTCGCGTCTTTAATGGTCAAAGGCTTTGGTGGAATTATAACAAAACTGACGGACGAGCAGGCCGACTATATTAATGTTCAAAAAAGCGGGCCGTTTAAACCTGATACCTATAAATATTAATTTATATGAGGCTTAAATTAGTTTTATATGGATGAGTTAAAAACAAATATTATAGAAAAAGCTCGTACTTTTAGCGTTGAGATGTTTCCTCCCAGAACATCTGAGGGAATGTCGAAATTAGACTCTGTGGTTAGGGTCTTGCAAAGATTTCGACCCGAATATCTTTCGGTAACATATGGGGCTGGGGGTGCAACTAAGCAAGGAACCCGAGACTTGGTGCGCAGTTTTTTAGAGCGAGGCATTAATGCAGTGCCACATTTGTCTTTCGGTGGTACTACAGACGAAGAAATGCGTATAATTCTAGACGAGTATCGAGCGTTCGGAGTAGGTCGCATAGTGGTTCTTCGCGGAGACATGCCGTCTGGCATAGGTTCATTAGCGCAGCAACCTCATGCGTCAGATCTGGTGCAGTTCATTCGAGCCGAGACCGGGGAGCACTTTCATATCGATGTCGCCTGCTATCCTGAAACGCACCCCGAGTCAAAGTCAGTCATTACCGACATACATTATTTTAAAAAGAAAGTGAAAGCTGGTGCCAACAGTGCGATCACTCAATATTTTTACAATGTGGACGCATACTTTGAATTTATCTCGCAATGTCAAAAAGAAGATATCGATGTGCCAATCGTCCCCGGGATTATGCCGATTACCAATAAGGCTAGTCTGGTTAAGTTTAGCTCCGTTTGCGGTGCTGAAATTCCAAGATGGCTTAAAAAAAGGCTAGAGACGTTTGAAAATAACAATGATGACTTATGTAAATATGGTGTCGAGGTTGTTTCTAGGATGTGCGAAAAGCTTTTCGAAGGCGGAGCACCCGGCTTGCATTTTTATTCGATGAATCGTTCGGATCCTATCATAGCGATTATTGAGAATCTTGGATTCTCCGCAGTAAGTCCCCAGTATAATTTGGAAAATTTTTAAATTCATGCGCATTCCACGTGTATATGTTCCAACCCCGTTAGTTGAAAACAAGAATTGTTCGTTACCTCCCGAAACCGTTAATTATCTGGGTGTGGTGCTGCGTATAGCCGTTGGCCACAAAGTAAAATTGTTTAATGAAAACGACGGAGAATTTCTCTCAACGGTTATATTTCGGGAGAAAAGAAAAATAGAAGTTCAGGTCGAAAAAAAGGTTTCTCCCCCAGAGGAACTGACGCTTAAAATACACCTGTTCTTATGCTTTTCAAAAGGTGAAAGGATGGATTATGCAGTCCAGAAAGCCACGGAGCTTGGGGTAAGTGAGATCACACCGGTATTTTCAGAGAATTGCGATGTAAAGCTTAAACTCGATCGGATAGAGAACAGACTTAGGCACTTTCGCAAAGTCGCGGCAGGAGCCTGCGAACAAAGTGGTCGAGTAGGAATGCCGATAATTAATTGCCCGATGAATTTTACAGATGTTTGGCGTAAAGACTTAGATCAAGCGTCAATAAAAATTGTTTTAGATCCGCTTGGCGATAAAGTATTTAGTGATTTCTCCAATTTAAAACGTGTAGAACTTTTTGTCGGACCGGAGGGTGGTTTTTCAAGTGAAGAACTTTCTGAGGCAAAAGCTTTTGGAGCGAGTCTACTTCGGCTTGGATCTCGTGTCTTACGAGCAGAAACAGCTCCTGTG
>MDTC01208835.1_pt1 | contig 11197 bp, 16 predicted proteins | sample 811181 | NCBI WGS metagenome assembly MDTC01 (sample SAMN05326644, study PRJNA326480) | marine metagenome | isolation source: seawater | place: Pacific Ocean: North | collected 2011 | reverse complement strand
ATCAGGTTTCGGGCTATGCAGAGCTCATGCGGTCAATCTCGGAAGACTCATCTGGGCACTCGCGTACCAAAAGGCGCACAACCCGGAAGCGTTCTGGAGGGCAAACTTAAAACACTGTCAAGGTTCATACCGTCCGTGGGTGTATCAATGTGAAGCACACCGCAAAGGTATTGAAACAAAACAGGGTTGGTGGCAACAAGGATTTGTATCCGGACTAGGTGTACGTCAGCAATGGCTAGAACGTGTACAGTTTGCAGGCATTATCGCTAACGGTAGAGTATTCCGCGGACGCAATGGTCGTTGGGTAACCTTTCTAACTCTTGGTACAGACTATGGTGAATATGTTGATATCACTGTACAAAAACCTTTTGCATATCGTGATGGTGACGTTGTTGTAGGACAAGGCAAAGTTGTACATCAAAATAATTCAGACTATATACAAAGCACAGATGCAAAACTATACACACTGCCTCAATGGCGCAGTATGACTAAAGAAACCATTTAAATGAAAAACATAAGAAAACGTTTAGTAGCTAGAACTAAAGAAGGAAAAAAACTTAAACGCAAAACGTATTATGATGAAGAACGTAATCTATATGTAAAACAATGGAACTATTTTGATTTAGACTTGTATACTAGAGTTACATCACTTGTTCCAATAGTATATCCTGATATGTTAATCGATTATGATTATACAAATAACTCTATGCAAATGATGTTCAAACCTATACAAGGAACTTTGTTAACAGCAGACATAACTCAATGGCATATAGATCTTTATAAAGAAGTATATCAATGGCTATGTGATGATTTAGATCGTACATGGCCTATAGTACATGGTGACTGGTCACCGTCTAATATGATTGTAAACAGTAATGGATATTTTTTAATAGATTACGATGATATATATGATGCAAAAAAATTATTACAAAGTAATATAAGCAAACAGCGTGGGCAATTAAAATTTCATAAATGGAGACCTGAAGTAAGAATGGATATGACTGACGAAGAATATAAAGAAATAGTTAAAAAAGATATACGTAGTCATATAAAGAGAGGAGTACCTTATCTTACCTAGCCACAATAGAGTAATATTATTATAGGCTGATGTAAATATTATCATGAACACAGTATGGGTATTTGGTGACAGTTATGTTGTAGACCATGGCTTAGATTGGCAATGGTATAAACAGTATGCACGTATAAAGAACAAACGAGCACAAGCAATGGCGGACTATGGTGTTGCCAACAGTTGGATCTCGATGCAGATGTACGAGTATATCAATAACAAACATATCCAACCAGGCGATACAGTTATAGTTGTAACCACGCACTGTATACGTCATTGGTTTTTGTGGGATCATCCTAACGTGTCAAACTATCAAAACATGACACATCTTGATCCTAATCACTTTGGTATAAACAAGGATCAACTTAAAGCAATTGAATATTATTATAAACATATTCAAAGTGGATATCAAGATGCTTGGTTGTATGATGCAAATACAGCATGGCTAAATCATTATGCACGTAAGTTCAAAGAACAAGGTGTAGAAACAATTCTAATCCAAGGGTTCTCTAATGCTAGTGATATTCAATTACAAGGATCAAAGATTGTAAAAGACAGCCTATTTGAAACTGTGTGTTCGTTAGAATTTAAAAACCAAAAGTGTATGGACGAATGGTATGATAGGGGATTACCAGACCAACGTGTTAATCATATGATTAAAGATAACCATAAAGTTTTAGCAGAGGCCCTAGCGGCAAGTGATGAAATAGATCTTTCTACTGTTGAATGGCGTAAAAATATATTGAGTGTAAATACAGAGTCTATGTTTAAGGATCAGATGTCACCTAAACTACTAAGATAAATACTTGTAGGAGATTTAATATGGCCACAGGAAGATACGGAGCACACGATTTACTAGCAGACACACCTCAGAGTTTAGCACAAGGTGAAACAGATCGTTTCACAGCATGTTCAGTCAGCATGGTAAACAGAGGTAATACACCTTGTAAAGTAAGTATTGCAATTACAACAAGTGCTAATGCAATAAACGATTTAGATTATATTGATAAAGACGTTGAAATTTTACCAGCATGTGTTCTTGAAAGAACAGGTATTGCTATTAAGTCAGGACAATATATTACAGTATCTTCAAATCAAGCTCGTGTAAGTGCAGTAGCATATGGTGTAGAATCAGGAGCAACAGTAAGTGTTACTGAAATACCTGATGTAAGTTCAGGCTCTATTCCAGCACAATTTATTGCTACCTCAGCAGTATCATTGTTAAATGAGTACGACACAAGACCAGGACCTTCTGGCAGTGTAGTTGTATTTGGTAACGTAGAAGCACCTGCTAACCCAGGCTCAACAGGTTGGTCAAACGGACAAATACTTGCGTATTCAAACACAGGGCAATTTAGTTATGGTGCTCAAATTAGACACAGTAGTTTTAATACAGGAGAATATACAGCAAGGATTGAAGCAGGCACAACAGACTCAAGTGGTAATGCTTACTTTGGAGGTAGAAATCTCCATGCTACAAGTGGCTCCGGTAGTATTGGATTAGTTGTTGGTAAAATTAATGGAGCAGGTGCTCCACAATGGAACAAGTATATGCAAGATGGAAGTTATTCAACTGGAGGCTTTTATGAGCTACAGGGAATAGATGTATCTCAAGACGATGGAGAAGTTTATGTTTCTTCGTATACAAACAATGCACCCGGTAATACTGGAAGCAATAGACAAGTTGTAATCAAAGCACTAGACTCATCAGATGGCAGTGCTCATTCAAATGGTCATGTGGTACTTGCAAGAGGATCAGCAACTACACAATCGGACGGTGGTAAAATTGCTTGCAGTCCAAGCGGACATTTGTATTGCGCATTCATGACATCTAATGCAACCCCAAATGGTAGTGGCAGTATGGTGACCCTAACAAAACTAAATCCGGATAGCGCATACAGTGAAGTTTGGTCCAGAGATAGTTATATGGTTGAGAACAATGGTAACCAAGGCTACAACATTTACGATATAAGTGTTGCACCAAACAACGATGTTTATATGGTTGGAGGATTCACATCTACTACACCTATTATTGTAAAGTATGATGCAAATGGTGTTTGGCAATGGACAAGGTCACACGAAACTGGTCCAAATGTTTACTTTGGGAACTTTACAATAAGTGCTCACTCAGCCGGTGTTGTATTAAATTGTAAAATAAGTGATGGCACTTACGAAGGATATGCCGCTAATTTTGATACCAGCGGTGCTGTTACATGGCAATACAGATTTGATAATGATTATGAATTAAATCATCCAACAGTAATTGGCGATAGTGTTTATTCAACAGATGACGACAGCAGAGTACACAAAGTTCCACTGTCAGGGCTAACAACACCTCAAACAATACCAGGAAGCACTGTAATCAGCACAGGAACAGTTACATGGAGCAATCCAGGAACTAACGCAAATACTAATATACAACCTGTAAGAAGTTTTACTGACAGTGCCACAGCAACTCTTATAAGAGATACAAGTTACTCAGGACCAGCTACATTTACAGATGCTAACACATCTTACTGGAATGTAACGTCAATTGCATCAGGATCTAATACCGTAACACTACTGTCATAATACAAAATAAATAGTAGTATGGCAACAGAGACTTTAACCTTAACCCTTAATGATCATCCAACTGTAGACGTATCAGTTGCAATCAATGACACAAGCATAGAACCTTTTGTTCCTACACACACTATAAGTGTAGGCAATTCGGGAAATGCATATACATTTACAGGCAGTGATAGAGGTAACAGTTATACAAATGCTACACAACCTTCACTTAATTTTCTCACTGGTGACAAAGTAAGATTTAATATTGGTTCAAGTACATCAACTAGTCATCCATTTTATATTAAGACATCACAAAGCGTAGGCACAGGAAATCAAGTGGCAGGTGTTAATGGTGGCGGTACAACACAAGTAGATTGGACAACTTCAACTGCTGGTGCAGGTTCATATGGATATCAATGTTCAATCCATTACAACATGTGGAACACAATTACACTAGGGAACTTCGGCAAAGGCCAAGTTGTCAATCCACACTCTTACAGTTCTAATGTAAGTCAAGATCAATTCAACAGTGATGGTACCAAATGGTTTATTGCAACAGTTATCGTATCTGGTGGTGTGTATCTAAGTTTTAGAGAATACGCATTAACAACAGCATACGATATATCCACTGCTTCGTTGTATCATTATGATAGTAAATCATTTCCAAACCTTGTTGATGTTGAAGCTATGACATTCAACGACGATGGTACAGAACTATTGGTTTATGTTTTCATGCAAAGTGGCACACCAAATAGATCAAGAGCATACACATTCACACTGACTACTGCATATGATTTCAGCACAATATCTTCTATACCACTCAGCTATGTTGACACTGCCAGATCCGGTGGATATGGAACCAGCAATGGACAAGGATTCAAATGGAGTGGAGATGGATCCAAACTATTAGTAGCGGCTCATACTAGTCACCTAAAACAGTGTGAGGTAAGCACAGCCTATGACATCAGCACTATAACTTCATATCAAACCATATCACCACTTGACCTAGGAGTAACTGCAACTGCTTTCTGGGGAGTAGAATTTAATAATGATGGCACCAAAGGCTATTTGTTAGAAAGCCAAGGAAGCACACAAGAACTTTTTAGTTTTGATCTTGCAACAGCATATGACTTTACGACTGCAACACTGGATCAAGAACTAGACATAGATGATACCAGCGAATTCGATATCAATTATCCTTTGACCCTAAGCAGAACCAACACGGGATTTCTTGTGTATGGATTGGTAACAAACGTAGGATACAGATATACCTATATAGATGTCGCTGGTGGTTTTTAAGGTAAATACAATATGAGCTATACAATCGTAACAGAAACACTTAATGATGTACCCAGAACTGTGATGTATCGTGTAACAGGCAGAGGTCGTTCACCTGACTTTTTAACATATGCCAAAACACAGTATCCAGCACTACAGACAGGTAACACTGCTTACACTGTAACACTAAATGAAGATGGTACTAAGACTGTAAATATTTGGCGTTCACGCTAGACATACTCCACATTACCTGACACAACTATTCTTTCTTGATCAGTGCTGTAGAACGGTGTAACTGAATGTGTCATCTCTCCTGGAAACACCACACACTCTCGTTCCCATGATCTATCCACAGGCAGTTCATATGGAGTAATACGTCCCAATGAATCTGTGTAGTGGAATGTAAATGCGTGTAAAGCTCGTGAGCTTTTGCCGTTGCTTTCTCTCCATGCCGCTTCTTCAGCTTGTGTAAATGGTACACGTATCCACAGGGCAAATGAAAACACACCTTTGTGTGTATGCGGAATAAAGTATTCACCTGGTCGTTGAAAGTTTACCCAGGTGTCTGTTAGTGTCATAGGACGTTGTTCTGCTGTCCAATGAAATGAACGTGCAAACTCCTCGCAAGCAGGCATCAGCACTTGTGCTAGTTCGTTGCGAGCTGATTCTGTTACAATACGGAATTCATTTGTAATCACTCCCACATGTGAATGATCTATAGTGGGCTGTCGGCTTCTGTCCATGTCGTCAATCTCTTGCGTGAGATTTGCGATAGTGTTTGCATCTACTGATGTACGCACAAAGCCTGTGTTGGGAAATTGTTGTGCCTGCATGTTTACTCCTTGACTAGAAACACATAGTTGACTATGCAACGTCTTGCTGTGGTCACAGGTGAACTTGAGCTGTGATATCTATTGCTGGGAAACACTGTGCAACTACCGCCCTTAGGTTGTGTTCTGCCTATTTCTTCAAGACCTAGATGCTGTTCTCCTGCTGTTCCTCTGTGTGTTCTATCAAACAGTACTGTTTCACCATCTGAGTCATTCACATAGTAGACCATTGAATATGCACCCGAGTCACGAGCTAGATCAATGTGTGGAGGATGATACTTGTTCTCGCTGTCAGTGTGTTGTGTGAGCAGATTGGCTTTGATGCGCTGTGGTGCTGTGATTGACCACGCAAGCTCTTTTTCTAAAAAGTACAGTGGTGTTATCAGCAGTTGAAACAGCTCTGACAGTATGCCACGTTCTGCGTCATACACATCATGTTGCCACTGTGGTGTTTCTAGTATGCTTGGATTGTGGGTGTCCCAATTGGCTTCAACTCCACTGCTGGTGTCACGCCATGCCCAACGCACATCATCTGAATACAGCAGAGCACTTTCAATCTGTCGCTGTAGACTGTGTGGAACTAGACTGTTTATGTTTTGATAGAGCATACAGTATATACCGAACGGGGAGAGGCCCCAAGCCACGAAGTGGTCCTGCGCCAGAAAAGCCGCTTGCGGTTCGCTCAAAAATTCAGAGCTACGAAGTAGTATGCGGCGCAGAATTTCTACTGGCCAGTACTGTGTTACTACTGTGTGCTTTACTGTTCATTTCACTGTGACCTTACTGTAAGATACATTCCGCCTTGACGCAATACACCGTAAATAGCGTTTTGTAAAAAGATGAGTCTTATTTCGTTATACTTCGTATACTCTAGTGGTTGTTAAGAGGGGTTGTTGTTGTCGTATATAATAAACAGCAGAGCAACTGTTAGTGCAAGGAATAATAGTTCTATTGGTACGTACATAGACTGTACTTATCTAATTGACTGCTTCCACAGTGTATAACGGATCATCTGACAGCAGTAACATAGCATATGTACGATCACGCTCTGATTCAAACTCAAGCATACTAGCACTTGACTGTACTGTGTGTATGTTGCGTACATACAGCTCTATGCCTTTTGCGTGTGTTATGCACTCTTTGAACTCTTGAGCGGTTCCTGGCTCAAAGCGTAGTTTTAGTTTGTATGTTTTATCTAGTTCAATCATGCTGTATACGTTAAAGAGGATGTGTACAGCATAAGCCTAGTTTGCCTGTGATGAATGCGAGCTACGCTACGCAAACCGACTATACTGTCCAAACTGTCTGTACACTGTACACTAACTGTATTTACGACTGTAGAGGAACTGTGGTTTCCGAAATGGGTTCTGCAAGTAAAAAATCTACCGCGCAAAAAATTATGGTGAAGTACTTATAGATCCGTGGTGGTGATTTTGCATCACCCCATTTTTAAAAAGCGGAGGATTAAGGGCTGTGCTAAGTGTTTGAAATCTTTAGATTATATACCCCGACCCCTCGAAAAGATTTTATTTTTTATTTCCGACCGACCGGTCATAAAAAAAGGCGCAAGTCTCCTCGCGCCTTTTCTCGTGTGTGTTTATTATTAGTCTGCCCTACTGCCCATGCTTGCCTGAATACCGTTTGCTCTAAGCACTTCCGCGTAGGCCTGTGCACCTACTTCCTTACAGTCCATGCTCTGTCCTCTGTGCTGTGCTGGATCCCACAGTGTCATTGTCTTAGCACGGTAGCTCTTACGGAAGCCTACTGACTCTAATGCTTTGGCCAGCTTGCTGTTCGTACGTGTAACAGCTACATCGACCCAAGCAAAGCCACAGTACATTGGCTCACCGTATTCGTTGCCACCTGTCTTGCTGTTCCAATCCTGTAGGAAATCTACTACAGCTGTCTTAGCTGACTGTGTTGCTTGTGTGTGAATGTCTTGTATGTTTTGCATATTGCCCTCCAGCGTTTGCGTTTTGTTTATAATACTAATATATGATCTAACTGGTGTGAAGTCAACCTAAAATGGTTGACCGCACTTGATTGCTTCTGCGGGTTCAAAGCCTACTGCCGCACACTTGTAGAGTGTACCGTCTACCTCAAAGTAGTCGCCCATTGCACTTGAACGGTGACCCCATTCGTTGCCCTGTTCGTCTACGTGCAGAGGTTGTACAACCTCTACGTTAGCATTGCCATCCTGTGGCATGTTCTTAGACCAGCTGTCCATGATGTTTTGTGTCCAACGGTAAGCATACTCACATGCTTCCTCGTGCACCGCATGTGGTGCTTCGACAGTTGCGATGTGTACTGGTTGATCTTCGAACGCTGTGTGGAAAACTTTAACTTGCATATTGCCCTCGCTTTGTTAGTTTATATATAGATATTACATTCATTATTTGCGGAAGTCAACCCCTAATTTTAACCAAAAAAATAGTCCGGGGAGCTCAATGTTGAGGGCGTGAAGAGCTCAACCCGGACCAGCGTACTGTAGAGCGTGAGGGCTAAGAATGCTCTACCAGTACTAACTGTGATGTCGTTGAGGGCGTTAACGTTTCATCACAGTGTTCTCTGCCATTGCTTCCCACTTCTGTGGAAAAGCCTTAGCAAGGTCGGCGACCTTAAGTACTGTCCTTAGGGACAACTCTCGTAATCGCTTCTTATTAATATCAACGAAGTCTACGATCTCTTCGACCAAGTCTTGCGCAAATGCATACTCGTTGAGCATACCGTCTCGCACAATCTGCTTGATACGTAGCATCTTCTCTCGCTCCGTGTCTATTGTTAGATCGACATAGTGGCATCTACTCTCAAGCGCCATAAGGTGCTCTCGTATCTTGCCTTTTGCTTTGTCGAACTTTAAGTTCGTGATAAAGATCGCCGAACCTTTGAACTCGAATGAATCTGGCACACCTTCGTTTCTCAACTTGAACGAATCTGTGTTCCAATGTATACGTCTTGTCTTTTTGCTGTCCAGTGCGGCTTTCAGGATGTTCAATGAAAGCTCATCAGCAAAGATTGAGTCGCAGTCATCAAAAACAATAACGTTGTCTTTGTCTGCGTACTTGTACAGTTTACAGTAGAGTCCGATAGCACTCATAGCACCCTTGACAACTTCGTACTTCTTGAAGCTTGCGTCCTGTGCAATGTCTGCGATAAGATCATGCTTGCCCAGCACTTTCTCTACACCAAATGATTTACCAACACCTGGAGGACCTGAAACGATCATAGCACGTACATCGCCCTTCTTAGTTGCTTTGGTCATGTCCTCCAGCATGTCAAATCGCTCCCTCAAGCGATCGATAACTTCGTCATCACTCTCTTCTCGCGCATGTACAGCATCGCCTGTGTTCTTGTAGCTGTCGGCGCTGGTAACACTGATCTTGATGTTACGATCAGGAAAGCCTGCGACTGCCTTGCCGTCTACTGTTACGTAACCGCCTTTGGCGCCTACTTTAAATTCTTCTACTAGTGGAAATACCATACCAGCTAAGTCGACATCTTTGCCTCTTATCTTGTATGAACCTTCTAGGATTTCGATATTTGTGTTTTGCATATTGCCCTCGTTTTGTTAATTGTGTTTATACTGTAACATCTTAGTTGACTAAAGTCAACACCGAACCTATCCAAATTAGGCATACGCCTACCAATGCTATTGCCATTTGAATAAGACCTGTGTAAAGACCTACTCCTACTAAAGTGATTGCCCCAATTGCTTTTAACATACTTCCCTCTCTGTCTGTTATTATACTTTTACTATAGCACCACTTTGTGCAATGGTCAACCTCTTTTTTACCAATTGGTACTCGCGGCCGGACTCGAACCGGCACGGCCTAAGGCCTACGGATTTTAAGTCCGTTATGTCTACCAATTCCATCACGCGAGCGATATTGGCCTCTGCGGAGGGACTCGAACCCCCGACCCACGGCTTAGAAGGCCGTTGCTCTAATCCAGCTGAGCTACGCAGAGATATTAAACTGTTCCTGTCTGATTGATTGTTAAAGAATGAATCGTTGGTTTAAGGGACCCCACCTAACTTCCCAAATACCTGAGGGGCCTTAGAAGCCCCTCGCCCGAGGTGTGTCTTATGCTTCGACTGCCTCCTGCATCTTGGTTTCGATCTCCTGTTTGATCTCTTTGCAGTTTCTCACCACAAACTCATAGATCGCACTCTGCTGATCGTCGCTTTGGAACTTAGGGTGTGCCATTAAGATCTGGCATACCTCTGCTTTGCTGAACTCACCACCAAGCTCGATCAACTCTACATTTTCGTGACCGTTCTTGAAAAGGATCTTCAGTCTGCTTACGAAGTCGTTCGCGAACCTGATCTTAGTGATACCATTCAATGTTGAAGTTCCTGCTACGGAATAAGTTTTAGTTGTTGCCATGTTGCCCTCCAGCGTTTAGCGTTAATGTTAAGTATATAATACAGTCAACCAATCCAAAGGTCAACCTCTTTTTTACCAAAATCCTAACTTTTTTCCCAGCCTAATTCTTCAAGCATTTTGGGGGTTATTTTGTTCTCCACAAAATCGAAGATAGGAAATCCACTGTTAGGATCCTTCTCACCGTGGTCATTTACCAGCCAATTTTGGCCATCCCACAGGTACATATACTCTTCGCCATCGTTTACATATTCAACAGCGTCCTGGTATGTACGGATAACCAGCTCTTCGCCTCTATCTCTATGATAGGCAAGAGTCCAGTCTTCCTTCTGTGTTTCACGGTTATCGAAGTCTTGTTCTTCACCGATCTCAGGTCGTAGTGCTGAGAGGCTACCAAGAGCGATAAGCTCTAGTACCTTTTCGGTGGTGTTGTAATACCTACGGAGCATCTCTCCGTTGTGTGCAGGGTAACCATCCCAATGGCAGTAGATGCCTGTGATAGTCCCGTCCATATTCTTGATTGCAATGTTTGATCTTGTAGCCATGTTGCCCTCTCTTTCTATAAGTTTAATATATGACCATTCAGGGATAATGTCAACCCCTAATTTAGCTCACTACCTTTAATGAACATCCAGGCTCCCATGCCTAGTGCTACCAATGCCCAAAATACTATGAACAGCATAGTACCGATGTCGTTGCCTGCGCCGCATTTGCCGTCACAGTCTCCTGCTGAACCTGCCATAGCCATAAGGCTCAGTGCAATTAGTGTTCCGCCGAATATTTGTAAAAATGTTTTCATATCTGCCCTCGTTTGTTTATTATGTGTATATCATAGCATCTTATGATTGCTATGTCAACCCCTAAATTAATCCAAATCGCATTCCCACACGTTATTCTTATATTCTGCACGTAGAGCGCCTAATGGAAAGTCTCCGTGCTCGAACATAATATAAGGAGCAGAACTCCATTCACAGATACCTTGCTTTACGATATTCACATCACAAAGGTTGATGAAACGCTCATCTCCGGTCTGTCTGTAGTGTGCTGAGTTAAAAATTCTAATCATGTTGCCCTCGTTTGTTTTAACT
>MDTC01155235.1_pt1 | contig 11199 bp, 18 predicted proteins | sample 811181 | NCBI WGS metagenome assembly MDTC01 (sample SAMN05326644, study PRJNA326480) | marine metagenome | isolation source: seawater | place: Pacific Ocean: North | collected 2011 | reverse complement strand
AGCCGTACTAAACGTAGCAAAATTACTATTACTTCTGCGTTGCCCTGTCTGGTCAGTAAAAGAGTTAGGGTAGACGGCAATTACAGGTTTTTTTTCAGCAGGCGGTACGATAAGTATTTCTTGGTTTATAACGCCAACACGGTAAGGATATTTTGATATTTTTTCGTTGCCGAGAGCATCATCGTTGAAGATTGTGCAAGAGTTAAAACTTAAAACTATTAAGGGGAAAAGTAATAACTGTTTGACCGCCATCTTCATTTGTCACTGTGAGTTTAATGTTAGTGCTGTCTACTGTGTAATCTATTGTATTCCCTTCTAATAAAATTGTTCCAGAGTCTTGTGCCTCTTCACCAAATAATCTATCTACTAATTGTTGTGATAATTTTGCGTAAACTCTTGTTTCAAAGTTTCTTATAAATCTTGCTGTGGTGGTGTTTGATTTATCTCTTTCTGCTTGTTCAACCAAAGCTTCTATTTCTTCTTGTAAAGTTTCGTATCTAGTATGTTCTTGGTTTTCAATAGTCAGATAATGTTGTGAAGTGTTTTGACCTGAAAAGCTTGGGCTTTTAAATTTAAAAACCATCTCATCTGCCAGAGCAAGGTTTACACAAAAGGCTATGACTATAAATAAACCGACATACATTGAAATGATGAGGGCTAAGTCTTTTTGCTCTGCTCTTTTTCTAGCTGCTATCTCAGCTTTTGAGGGTCTACCTCTTTTACGTTTTACTTGTTTTTTCATTATGCTAAAGAGCCTATTCCTTTTTTATCTTCTGGAGTATAACTTAATAAATCATCTAGTTCTGATTTTTTAGGGTCAAAATCTGCGTCACTTCTTCTGATGTTTTTAGGGTCAAAAATGACTGTTTCATCACCAACCTTTATGCCATCGTAACCAGCTTTGATTGCTTTATTAGTTAATACTTCTGGTCCTGTGCCACCATATCTAACGAAGTGGTCTAAAACAAAAAAAGTATTTTCCATAGGGAATACAGATGATATTCCTTGAGACATTGCAGGCGATTTTTGTGCATTAAAAATAATTTCTTCTCTTAAATCAAATAATGCTTCCTCTTTTGTTAAAGGAAAAGGTCTGTCTACTGGAAAGCCTCTAATAGGGCTGTCAAGAATTTCTCCTTTGATTGCTGGGTGCGGTACTCTTGCCATAAATCCTTCTGTGCCATCATCATTTTTTGCTTTTATAAGCTTTACATTTTTTTTAATATAATTGTCAATTTTATCTAAAGATGCCAAACCTTTTTTTGTTGGCTCATCTAAAGCTCCTATTTTGTCTAGTTTGGTAGCCCAAGATTTAAAATTATCAGTTGTATCTAACTTATCATTTGTTAAGTCTAATAGCTTGCCTCTAGTAAAATATTCTTCAACATTCGGTCCATAATAACTTGCTTCTCCCGGTGTTCTTGCAAAATAATGACCTCTGCCATAAAAACCTTCGTCTGTTCTGGTTCCTATGAAACTATCATCAAATTTTCTTAAATCTTCAAAAGTTCCATGATAAACAGGCTCATCAACTCGGAAGCCTAATGCTTTTGCTCTTTCTTGTCTTGTAAGTGCTGTTGGTGTTCCATCTTTAAGAAAGCCTCCGGGCATAGAGTCATTTTCTTGCTCAAGTTTTTTTATTTTTTCTTTTTCTTTTTTTAAATATCTTTCAAGGGATGCTTCATTTACTAATTTTAAATCATCATCAATTTTTTTTTGTTTTGCTAATGCTTGATACTCTAACGCTTGACCTGAATCAGACTTTTTAGCTTTTTCTAATGCTTCAGCCATTTTTTTTACTTTCTCCATTTCATTCATGGTGAAGTCACTAGCTTTAATAATCCCACCAATTTTGTAGTTTTTTGGTGAAAAAATATCTTCACTCATAGTTCGTCAGGGTCAAACAAATCGTTGTCGATTAGTTTTTGTCGGTTAAAAACATGTTCAGCTTCAACAGCTTTTTTACTTTGTCCATAATATTTAACAGCCATGTGATTATCTACCATAGCTTGGTTTACATCTTCACCATCACAAACCACAGTACCTAACACTCTACCAAACTTACCTCTGGAGTCTCGAAGCTCTGTTCTTATTACTACGCTGTCCGCAAGTTCGATTGCGGTTTTCAAAAATTTAGATGCGAGCTTCCCTCTTGCTTTCTCATCTTTATCTCTGGTGCGTGACTCTGGCGTGTCTATGCCATATAACCTAACACGACTCTTATAAGAAACTGAAAAACCTAAATCTAGGATTACATCTATGGTGTCACCATCCACTACTCTTTGCACTGTGCATTTGTATTCGTACATGGTTTTTTATTATAAAGCAAAAATTGCCAAAAAAATAATTTACACTAGTTTGTAAAAATATGGTATAATGTGTAAATGACTAATTTTAACCAAAATTTATGGAGGTAACCAAAATGATAAAAACATTCTATTTTTATCACGATGACATAAAAACTGGATTGCGTGGCGAAGGCTGTGGCTATCGAAAATGTTATGTCAAAAGTATAGGACCCAAATGGGTCAAACTAAAATTTTCTAAGGATGGCAACTTTAGAAAAATATCCAGAAGAAAATGGGAAGCCATTAAAGAGCAAAAAGTTTTTATGACTTGGGATGAACATGTCCAAGAAATAAAGGAGGCTGCTAATGGCTAGAGATAAACAAAAAAGCAAAGTCTATAAGTGGGAAAGAAATTTCTATAAAAGCGATAGGCTGTTTAGGAAAAATTGTATTGTTAAACAGCATAAGCGTTTGAATAAAAAGTTTTTTCGTTCTTATGGTAGAGGAGTTACTCTTGAGATAACCAATGGTTATTATCGTTGTCATGCTGTGTGCTCTACAAGAACCATAACATTGAGAAATCAGTTTGGTTTGAACTATGCAATTCTGCTTCATGAGTGGGCTCACATACTGGCTTACGAATACTATGACAGGAACCATAGTTTAGAAGCTCATGGTCCAGAGTTCGTTTCGATTTATATGAATTTATTAAATACATATCTAGGTATAGATATGAAAGAAATGACTCGAAAAGCCAGAGAAATGAATATTGACTTTATTAGCCCAGCAAAAACCAAGGTGGCATTGAAGTTAAATAAAAACATCAAACCTTTCTCTCCTGTAGATAGAGACTTGTTAAAACAGGACGCATAGTTCTGTGGCTCTGTAGGGATTTTAATAGGATTGCCCTACAGAGCTCAACACAATTACCATCAAATTTTTTTAGAAATTTTTGTATCTAACTTAGTTATAGCTATAACTGTATATGTATTTTTGGATTTGGGGGGTGCACCCTCGTTTGGTCCTTAAATCCCTATAAAATAGGCGTTTCAATAGGGTTCCTACAGAGCAGGGAGTGCTGTACATACAGTGTTCCTTTTATAGCTTGATTTATAAGGCTTACAGACTGCACGTAAGCTATTGATTTTATTAACTTTTTTGAAAAAAACTTTTGATTTTAAAAAAATAACAAAAACACCGAGAACCGCCCACCGCTAAGTTATTTACTTACATATCTTTATCGCTGTAAGTTTCTGTATCTGCACCTAATAACTTGCTTATTCTCTCCTTAATATCGTCTTTAGACATGCTGTTTACGTTAGCATTTATGTTGAGGTTCTGTGTTTTGGTCACAGACAAACCAGCTAATTGATTAAGCTCTTTGATAGCTGATACAGCTGCATTGAATTGTCCAGACTCGAATGACTCTTCTGCTATCTTCCACAACATAGTGCCTGTCTTCTGTGGAGTAATAGCATACTTCTCAGCCAGCTCGTCTTGTTTAATCTTGATAGCTTTTGTAACGTGAGGAAAGTCTTTACCATTGAGCATTTTATTAGCAGCTACCGCTGGAAACTCATACCCTGCTTTACGAGCTGCTTCTGTTTGTGAGCACGCACCTTCGGTATAATGCCACACAAATGCAACCTGCATCTCTGTCAGACCTTGCTCAGAGTCTTTCTCAAACTGGTTCTTTACTTCTACTAGCGGCTTCTTTGGCTTTCTTGGCATTGCTTTCCTTTAAATATTCTAAATAAATTAGCATGTTTCTTTCTACTCTTCTGTCTGCCCATATCTTCAAGCCTATCATACCTGCAAGGAATAATAGGTTGAAGCCAATGACTAACAACATATCCACAGGAGTATTTTAAACCACCAAAAGGGTAGAGTGTAGAGTGTATGGTCCTATTTGTTATACCTAATATATAACCAGCATAAATACATATTATTATGCTTATGCTATATATAAAATAATAATAATAATAAAGTATATACCTAACACTACCTATAGCATAAAACCATTGATATATAGGGATTTTTGGACAGGGTGGCATATTCTTAGCTATACCCTGTTTTCTTGCACTGTACACTATCTTTTCTGATGATAGACAAGAACCACAGCTTTGCAATCAGGGCAAGACAGGTTGGTTACTATTTCAAATTCTTGGTCCTCAGCATCATCCGGGATGTCATGGTCAGCACCCCAAATAAGTTCACCACCGCAAGCGTAACACTTCATCAATCGAAACCTATCCCTGCGTATTCGGTACTGCCATTACCATTGCCTAGGTCTGGTGCATCGTAATCTAAATCATAGACCTTCTTGCCATTACTTCTTCTAGGCTCGATGCCCTTTTCATGCAAGACCCTAGCAGCGTCTTTAAAATCTGGCATCCTTGGATTTTTTATGCCCAAGTCTCGAAGTAACTTCGTCATCTGTACAGGTGCAGTGTGCTCTGAAGTAAAGTTGCAATGTTCTAATAATAAATCCTCGACTGAGCTCTGTGTCCTATAGATTTCATTGCTGTCCTGAAGCATTTCCCTTTCGTCTGGAGAGAGAAACCAATTCTTTTGACCTTCTACATACAAAGTTTCTTTTATCTCAGCCCAGAGCTGTTGCATATCGATACCATGGTTAAATTTAATTTCATTGACAGATAAAGTCCAAAACCTTCGGTTTCCAGAACTATCTGTAAGGAACTCTCTGGCGTTTACCGAAGCGTAAAACGCTGTCCTTCTTTGATAAGTAGTGAACGCCCTGTCATAAGGCAATCGGAGTTCATCTGTCTTGGAGGTCACAAAGGCTTTCAGCTGGTCAATATCTGACTTCTTAAAGGTAGACTCTATCTCTCCCAATTCGACTATCCAGTGGCTTACAGCTCGCTTTACAGAGTCCTTATCGCTAGGATTGAGGGTTGCACCTTCCAACAGCCAGCCTTTGTTGTAATCGCATAATCTTTTAAACCACAATGTTTTTCCAAGACCTTGTGCACCTTGAAACACCAAGATACCTTCTAATTCGACACCATTGGGCTCGTACACCGCTGCCACACAACTAATTAACCATTTCTTCAGCAACATTTCTTTCAGGGCTTGTGGTGTCGTTGTGGAGACTGTATCGAGAAACTCTTGCAATCTGGATGTACCATCCCATGCTTGACTGTCTATCCATTCTGCGACTGGGTTGTATTCTTTTGCCAAAACTTTGAGGTAATCTCTGACCCTAGTGTGTGGCACGCCAAGCTTGATACAGCGGTCTTCTATCTCTACCAGTGACGCTTCTTCTTTCATGTCAGCGATGAACTTCATGTGTGGGATGTCTATTTCCATTCGTTTCTTAATTACATTGTATTGGACATCTATGGAGTGTGTATTGATTACCGCTTGCACATTGTCTTTGGTGTTGAGCATTCTGCCCTTCTCTGACTTTTCGAACTCAACCTCCATGGGCAAGTCCAACACATTGAGTGTTGGCATCAGCTCTCCTGTCACTTGCTTATGGTCATTGTAATCACCTTTGGAGGTAGGCATTCGAACTTCTGCTACACCGCCAGCCTTAGTGACTATGCGACAGGCTTTGAGGGCTTCTTTCTCTCCTGTCTTGCTTTCATCATTGTCCGCAATAAAAATGTGTTTCCTATCGGACAGCGTATCGAAAATGCCTTCGGCAACAGCGGAGAGATTGTAAGCGTCAAAACAAACAAAGACAGGTGCTTCCATGTCTCGATAAATACTAGCGGCTGTGGCGTAGCCTTCAGCGTAATACACAGTGTCACTGCTCTTTAATATCTCTTGTCCAAGAATAAAAAAGCTACCGCTTTTTTTAGAACCAGTGAGGAACTTCTTTTCACCATCATCGTTGATAAATTGTAGACCAACCACCGATAACGAATGGTCCAGCAGAGGTATCATCAACAACCCTTTCTCGTCTATTTTTAAGCCATAGGACAGAACTTCTTTCTTTTCTAAATAAGTATGTCGTTCACATTCTTTTCCAGCCTCCCACATCGTCTGTGCTCGTTTTGCAGACTTGGAATACTTTTCTGCCTTCTTGATTTCTACTTCCTTACGCAGATTTTCAATCTCCTCTTTCTCTGCCTTCGTCATGGTTTGGCGTTTTTTATTCTCTGGCTTCCAGATAGCAGTTGGTTGGTCCATAGACACTCTGTAGTCTCCGACTCTGCCAAAGGGTACTCCTTGATTGAGCCACAGCTGATACCAGCCAGAGAGCTTTCTTTCACCGCCTAAATTTATGTAGGCTCTGCCAATGTCACCACCGATGACCAAACCTTTTCTTGGGTCTGGCTCCATACCATGTTCTGCCATAAAGGCTATAAAATCGTTTGTGTAATCTTGAGTGAGTGGTCGGTCTAGGTTTTTCTTTGCTGGGCGTTTTATTTTGAGTGACATCTAATTTGCTTCCTGTGGTAATGTGTGTATAATCCTACACATATTTATTAAATTATACAAGAGGAGCAAATGAAAAACTTAGAAACAAAATGGCTAGGTGGTGTTACTGCCGAGTCCTATGTCGCTGGGAGTGTTCAGTTTACTTGGGAAGACAGTGAAGGTAAACCTAAAGTTGAAAAGGTTTATTATCAGGCTGGTGAGAAACAAGAAGGTGACCACGAATTAATTAATAACGTACAAGTGTTTGGTATGAAAAACATATCAAGGTCGATGACTGACCAAGAAACTTTTGTACCAGCAAAGAAATTATCAGAGCAGGTAGTTTCACTTATGGAGGTAAAACAACATGTCGCTAAAGCTTAGTAAAGACGAATCGAATTTTACTCCGATTGATGAAGGTCAATATGAAGGAGTATGTTTTCGAGTCATAGACTTAGGAACCAGAGAAGAACAATGGAAAGATAGTCCACCAAAGAAAAGGACAATCTTACATGTTAGCTGGGAAATTCAAGACTCAAACAATGACAACGGTGAGCCACACATTCTTGGCAAAACTTACACCGCATCGTTAAATGAAAACTCAGCCCTGTTCAAAGATTTAAAACTATGGCGTGGCAAACCTTTCACAGATGATGAGCTGGCAGAATTTGATGTATCAAAAATGATTGGTGCACCAGCGATGTTAGTTGTCAAACACACAGACGAAAACAAAGCCAAAATTACAGATTTATTTAGACCAGATGTTTTTAAAGTCAAGCCTACTAAAAATGAAAGTGTGGTTTTTGACTTGACAGATTACTGCAAAGAGGTATCTGGTGAATCTAACTCTGACAAAATGATTAAGGCTTATGATAATCTCCCTGAGTGGATGCAAGGCTTAATCAAAGAAAGCTTTGAGTTCGCAGCGGTTGCTGACTCATACGAAGAACCTGCAAAACAATCTTTGAAAGATATTGTAGATGCAGAAGAAATTGATGATGACGATGTACCATTCTAAAAATTATGGAGGGGGTTGCCCTGACACGTTGATTAGACATGATAATTCTCAACTCGTAACTTCCTCCACCAATTACTATGAAATTTAAAGAAGGCATATACGAAGACATACCTTATGAAGATTATGCTTCTATCGAAGCTTATCGTTCTCATGATTTAACAAGCATAGACAAGTGTGCTTACACTTGGAAGTTTGAAAAAGGTTTAGAGCCCACACCTGCTTTATTAGAAGGTAGAGTTCAACACACTGTCTTTTTAGAGCATCACAACTTTGACAAAGAATTTGTCATAGAGCCTGATGTTGATAAAAGAACTTCCTCTGGGAAGCAAGAGTATCGAGAGTTTTTGGAGGGTGTCGGTGACAGGACACCTATTACTCAAGCTCTCTATGACACTTGCATGTCTCGGAGGAATGCTGTTGCAGACTATATTCCTAGTGGTACTGATAAAGTAGAGCTAACACTTTGTTACTTATGGTGTGGGCAACCATTTAAATCAAGACTTGATTGGTATGATGGTGAGTATGTCTGGGATTTAAAAACCTGTCGTGATGCTTCTCCCAGAGGTTTTAAAAATGCAGTCAATAGTTTCAAGTATTTTATGCAAGCTGCTTTGTATGTTGAAGCCTGTAAGTGTTTACAACTGAGAGCAGATGGCTTCAAGTTTCTTGCACAGGAAAAGGCTCATCCATATCCTTTTGCAATTTACGAAATGTCTAAAGAAGCTTTGGCTTATGCTAACTCAAAAAACGAAAGAGCTTTATCAACTTTATTAAGAGCTAAAAAAGAAAATAAATTTAAACCGTTTAATTTAGAAGGCACCCAAACGATTGAGCTTGGAGATTTATGGTAAACCTTCGTTTACTAATTGAACTATTCTGCTTTTATCGTACAACCAAAACACCAGCAAGTATCTATTACCAAACTCTACTGGCAGCCCTCTGTGCATGTTAGTAAAACTAGGAAACATCAAAGCATGTCCAGTAGGTAATGGGTCCACCTTGCCATATTTATGAAACTCTGTGCCGCCACCACTGTAATCACCAGTGTTAAGTGGCACTACCACACTTACATCTGCATGGTGGTCATGGTGCCAAGCACCTTGCACTTTATCTTTTAAATTGTAATTAGCTATTTGTATGGTTGCGATTCCTGCACAGCTTCTCTGCCAGATAGCATAAAATATAGGATTTAAAACTGTGCTAACTAAGAACCACATGTTTTCATATAGCTCTGGCATTTGTTCTTTTAAAACTATCTCTGGTATTTGACGCAACTCATCTTCGTCTGGGTTTGTTTCAAACTTCTGCGTCTTTGTATAATTTTCAATTTCATCAACTAACATCTTACAAAACTTTCTTCTAAATAAAGGTATCTTATAAATATCTGGAAATATTTTAGTTAAGTGTTTTTCAACAGGTGTCTTGCCCATTCTATCAACACCATCACTAGCAGAAAATTTAGTTAGGATAGGCAAAGTTTCTTGTACTGCCTGATAAACAGGTTGAGAGATATACCAATGCGATTGCATGGTAAGTAAATAATTTTTAAATTTATAATCTGTCACAGACAGATTTTATCATGTACTAATCAGGTTTGACTCTTTTTTGATAAATCTGTTCCCTCATCCAATCGTACATTTCCTCGCAGAATTTTTGTTTTTGCAGCTCTACCTCAGATTGAGATAGAGCTGCTTTTTTTTCAGACATATTAGAAGCTTGGGTCTCTGTATTTTTCTTTCATACCGAAAACTATAGGATACTTATTCTTTTTATTGACCAAGACATAATTTCCTTTTTCGTTTTTATAAACTTCTTCGTAAACTCTGCCTTTGAGAACGCCATCTTCGTAGACATCAACCTCTCTGACATAGTAAACAGCACCATCAGGGTTTTCGCTGTAAACATATTTTTGACCTTCACTGTCCATGCTACCAGCTACTAACTCTGCATTATCTTCCTGAAGCTTTAATATTCTGCTTAAGACCTTTTTGCCAACTTTGAAATCAGCAACAACAGATAATGGGTACCTGTCAGAATAAGCCATGTAAGTAGCACCATCACCTACTTTTGGCTCATTGCCAAGCAGATAACCTTTTCTACTCATTAGCCTGTTTTGAACACTTCCTTCCATGATTAACACCTCCTTTTATTTAGTTTTAAATTAATCATATAGTTATAGTACACTATTTGTAATTATTTGCAACTATTTATAAACATTTATTTTTATTTATTTATGTATAAATAGTTGTACATTTGTGCAAAAACATGTAATATGTACATGTAATGATTAACTATAAAAAGGAGGAAAAATGAGTGTTGCCACTTTAAATGCGTCTCTTGCTGAGTACGACAGATTGTTCGAGGAGCAAGACAAAAAAGATTATTTGGTGGCTCTACAAAAATTTGTTGATAACCACTTGTTGGTTCCCTATTTGTTGTTGCCATTACTTTCACTAAAACTTTTGGAGGTGTTACTGTGAAAAAAAACGAAGCTAAAGCAGTATTGTTTTTAGGGCAATACTCTCAACACAAAGGCTTATTAGATGAAGTAGTCAAGACGCTAGATTTTCTTGACGACCTTAACAAAAAAAAGGAGGAGCCATGAAGCTCATTACTAAAGAGATAGAGAAGAAACTATCTAAAAACAAAGGTGATGGTAAGGACAAGCCATATCTTAAGTTGTTCAACCCAGCTGGTGCTGGCACTTGGCTAATAAGCAAAATAGAAGGTGACCTTTTATTTGGCTTATGCGATTTAGGTCAGGGCTTTCCTGAATTAGGTTATGTCAGTCTTAGCGAGCTCAAATCTCTAAAGCTACCTTTCGGTTTAAAGGTAGAAAGAGACAGCAGCTTTGAACCAAAAATGAGTCTTGCAGAGTATGCCCAGAAGGCTAAAGCTGAGGGAGGTATCTATGCCTACTGAGGTCAAACTTAAATCATGCGATGATTTAATCAGGGTGGTAATTCCAAAACTGTTAAAAGCTGTAAAACAAACTGCCTTCGTCAGAGGTTATGAAGCCTCTGACGAGGAAGCGTTAGGTCTTGTAATTAGCAAGTATCTCAACTGGGATGGCGTAGCCATAAGCAAGACGTTTACTGAAGCTTTGGAGGATGCGAACTATCATAAGTTAAACCAAAAGATACAGGATTTATTAGACACAGAGTTTAATAAAGAATTGTAAATCTTTATATTTTTATATACAATATACAACACTATGGAAGAAACAACACAAAATATTAAATATCCAAAAGGTCGTAAGACTTTGGCTGTAGATGTTGATACCTATGAGTTATTGCAGCAAATATGCAATAAGGAAAGGCGTTCTAAAATTGACCAGCTAAAAATACTTATTGAAAATGCACATGCTACCAGTGGATTAGAATAGTGTTTGGTAAAAAAAGCAAAAAAGATTTACCAGAGTCCTACGAAATAGAGGACCCTAAAGAAATCATTAGCATGTTTACCAAACTAAACCTGCATCATCAAGTTGCATTGCTTAGGCTT
>MDTC01027169.1_pt1 | contig 11199 bp, 6 predicted proteins | sample 811181 | NCBI WGS metagenome assembly MDTC01 (sample SAMN05326644, study PRJNA326480) | marine metagenome | isolation source: seawater | place: Pacific Ocean: North | collected 2011 | reverse complement strand
AGCTGATGTAGGTCACTTAATCCAAAATTTTGCGCATCATTAATAATGATTGTATTGGCATTGGAAATATCTATTCCAGATTCTATAATCGTTGTTGCAATTAAAACATCATATTTCCCTTCTATAAAATCCATCATGTTTCTTTCTAATACCTTTCCATCCATTTGACCATGGCCAATACCTACTTTGACACCTGGACATAAACGCTGAATCATTCCTGCAATTTCTTTGATGTTAGCAATGCGGTTGTTTACAAAGAAAACCTGCCCTCCTCTAGAAACCTCGTAGGATATCGTATCCCGAAGCATCTCTTCATTAAAGGTCACTATTTCTGTAAGTACTGGTTGTCTATTTGGTGGAGGCGTATTTATAATACTTAAGTCTCTGGCACCCATTAGCGAGAATTGAAGTGTTCTTGGTATCGGTGTCGCTGTTAGTGTTAGTGTATCTACAGTTGTTCTTAATGTTTTCAGTTTATCCTTAACTGAGACACCAAATTTCTGTTCTTCATCGATAATCATCAACCCTAAATCTTTGAATTGAATTCTATTTGAGACGATGGCATGTGTACCAATTAAAATATCGATCTGTCCATTTTTTAGCTTTTGAATGGTTTCTGTTGTTTGTTTGGCACTTTTAAATCGATTCACATAATCAATATTGCAAGGAAACTCTTTCAACCTTTCTTTAAAGCTACGGAGGTGTTGTAAAGAAAGTATGGTCGTAGGCACTAAAATAGCGACCTGCTTACTGTCTGCTACAGCTTTAAATGCAGCCCGAATAGCGACCTCAGTTTTCCCGAATCCAACATCTCCACATATCAATCTATCCATTGGAGTTTTTGACTCCATGTCTTTTTTCACATCTTGAGTCGCCTTATATTGGTCAGGTGTATCTTCGTACATGAACGAGGCTTCAAGCTCATTTTGCAGGTAGGTATCTGCTGTGAATGCATAACCAGGTTGACTTCGTCTTTTTGCATACAGTTGAATAAGATCAAAGGCAAGTTCTTTTATTTTTTTCTTCGTCTTGTTTTTAAGGGTATTCCACGTCTGTGTCCCTAGCTTATTCATTTTTGGAACTGAACCATCCTTTCCTGTGAATTTTGAAATCCTGTGCAGAGAATGGATACCAACGTAAAGAACGTCACCCTCCTTATATATCAGTCTTATTGTCTCTTGTGGTTTGCCATTAACATCTATGGTCTCAAGTCCGGAAAACTGCCCTACTCCATGGTCAATATGGGTTACGAAGTCTCCTTTTTGTAGATTGTATAGCTCTTTTAAGGTAAGTGCCTGTTTGGCTTTTCGAAAACCTTCTTTTAATCTAAACCTATGGTATCTCTCAAAAATCTGGTGGTCAGTATAGCAAACTATTTTCGATTCTTTACAAATGAAGCCTTCATGTAATGCTGAATTCATGGGCATAAATTCTACAGAAGTTCCAATATCTTCAAATATCTGGTAGATTCGCTCAATTTGTTTGGGCTGGTTGGAGAACAAGAAATTTGTAAATTTTTTTTTCTGATGTTCTAAAAGGTCTTCTTTTAAAAGGTCAAAGTTTTTATTGAAGCTAGGCTGCGGAGATAAAGAAAATTCTACCTTTTTACTTCCTTTGAAATATGGATTATTGTTGAACTCAATTAGTGTTGTTAGCTCAAATACTCCGTTGCATTCTTTTTCATTTAAAAATAATTGCTCCGGCTTACTCAGTCTTTCCTTATTTTCTAATTCATCATAGATATGCTGTGCTTTATTGTATTCTAATTGAATACGTGCCAATGTCCTTTCTACGGAGTCTAACCAAAGTATCTTGTCACCTTTGAGGTATTTAAAGAATGAATCCATCCCTTTTACATGCATTTCGCCTTGTATATTAGGGACAATACTAAAGAAAGAATGGCTACTTATGGATAGCTGACTCGCTGCGTCAAATGTTCTAATTGACTCGACCTCATTTCCGAAGAATTCTATTCTGTACGGTGTATCTGAGGCAAAAGAAAAGACATCTACAATTCCTCCTCTTATTGAATATTGACCGGGTTCATATACATAGTTAACTTGTTCAAAATTATATTCCAGTAGTAGTTCGTTAATAAATTCAATAGAGTAGGTTTTATCAACCTCTATTTTCATCGTATTGGATTTCAATTTTTTAACTGATAATACCTTTTCAAATAAAGCTTCGGGATAGGTGATCACCCAGCAGTTTTTTTGTGTGCTAAGTTTTTTTAAGGCCTCCGTTCTGGCAACAACACTTGCATTATCTGTATCTTCAATCTGATATGGTGTTTTATAGGATGCAGGATAGAATACCAAACGTTTATCCTTAGGGTAAAGCCCCTGTAAATCATTTAGAAAGTAGGCGGCATCCTCTTTGTTATCAAGAATGAAAACATGTTGGCCTGGATATTGGATGGCACAGGCAGCGGAAAAAACAGATTTAGCAGAACCAACCAGTCCTGACCAATGGATTTTCGTTTCAAGTTCCTCAATTATTTTAAGGGTTTCTAATACTTTTGGATGTTCCGGAGAACTGTTGTTGAAGCTCTTAAGGTTCATGTTAGTTCAAAAAACTCATGGCTTTTTCAACCATGTTTTTTGAGCCAATAAAAAGTGGAGCACGCTCGTGAAGTTCTTTAGGCTCAATTTCTAAGATGCGTTTTAGGCCATTAGTGGCCAATCCTCCTGCCTGCTCTGCAATAAAGGCAAGCGGATTACATTCGTACAACAATCTAAGTCTTCCTTTTGGAGCTGCTGGAACAATGGGATAAATATATATCCCTCCTTTAATTAGACTTCTATGGAAATCTGCAACTAATGATCCGATGTAGCGACCTGAATATGGACTTTTGTAGTCATTTTCTTTACTTTGACAAAATGCGATATACTCTGCTACACCAGATTCACATTCTTTTATGTTCCCTTCATTCATAGAATAGAGCCTACTTGACTCAGGCATTCTCATATTACTGTGTGAGAGAATAAATTCTCCACCTGAAGGGTCTAATGTAAAGCCGTGAACACCATCACCCCAGCTCAATACGAGCATCGTTGATGTTCCATATAAAACATATCCTGCTACAGTCTGTTTTACTCCCGCTTGAAGCATATCCTCGAGCGTTGCAGTTTGACCGTATTTTGAGGTTCTTTTGTAAATTGAAAAGATTGTTCCAACAGATACATTAACGTCTATGTTACTTGAGCCATCTAGTGGATCAAATAAAACGATGTACGGTGCAGAATTTGCTTTTTCTGTATCAAAGGCAAGGTATTCCTCATTTTCTTCAGATCCAATTCCAGCAACAGATCCGCAATCTTCGAATGCGTTAATAAATGCAAAATCCGCGATAACATCTAATTTTTGTTGCTCTTCTCCTTGAATATTTTGTTCACCTTGTGTACCTAAAACTCCGTCTATTAGTGCCGCTTTTTGAAGATCATGGCTAACTTTTACAGACGCCTTAGTTATTGATTCAAGTACAGGCCAAAGCTCCTTATCAAGACCTTTTTTCGATTGCTCTTTGGCAAAATAATCGTGAAAGGTCATGACGTTGGATATATTTTGAATAATAACTTTAATAAAATTCTCAAGGTATGTTAGCTGAACATAATGCTTTGACCATAACCTTCTTTGTATACTGGATTTACAATTAGGGCAGGTATTAAAGCATCGTTTGTAATGATATGTTGCTCATAATTTGAGGTAATCGCATTCAAAAAGTTACTCTTATTGAGATTCATTATGGCAATTAAATCTGCATCTACTGATACCGCATATTTTATGACTTCTTTATCAAATCCAGATCTGGAAATCAACGTATGTTTCATATCGACCTCTCGATCTTTGAAGAATCTTTTGGCAAATACAATATTAGATTTCGCCTGGTGCTTCAAGAAGTCATCTGTTTCATCTGGAATCACAACATGAACCTGCGAGCCGAAATATTTAGCAAGTCGCGACACGATTGTTAGCTTTTGCTTTGTTTCTTTATTCAAATCCATTGGAACAACTATGGAGTCGTAACCCGTTGGTTTGACAAGTTTTTCTTGAACAATAATAAATGGGACAGAGGAATTTGTGACAACTTTTAGGGCGTGACTTCCTGTTACATGCTGCCAACCATGTGCTCCATGGGTTCCCATAAAAATCAGCTTGGCCTCATGTTCAGCAGCAAAATCACCAATATCTTCGAAAATACTTCCAATCCTCACGTTTGGAATCAAATCAACTTCATGAGATTTGAATTTTTCGACAATCTCTTCTAATTTGATATTTGCCTCGTGAATTTGATTTTGTTTTCCTACTACATGAAGTAATTGAACTTCTGCATCCAAAGGTTTCGCAGTTGCAATTGCATGTTCGAGAGCAATATCTGCTACTTTTGTAAAGTCATGCGGTACAATAAATGTTTTTTTACTCATGGCCAGATTTTGATGTAAAGTTAAGATAAAGTAATGAAAAATAAGTCGTTTTTGTATCTTTATTTTTGATTACGAATCCTTTAATATACGTAGTTTATGCCTTTAATAGGTAGGTTTTTAAAGCAGACAACAGCTCTCAGTTATCGCAAGAACGCTAGAAAAACTCAAGGTTACAAAGAGCAAGTTAAAGTGCTTCAATATTTATTGTCTAAATCAAAGACGACCAAGTTCGGTTTGGCGCATAATTTTAGTGATATTTTGAATAAGGAAACGGTCCTGAATTATCAGAAGGAGGTTCCAATTATGGACTATGATTCCTTTTACAATAAATGGTTAAAGTTTTCTATTTTAGGTGAAAAGGATAATACCTGGAGAGGAAGGATAAAATATTACGCTTTGTCTTCTGGAACAACTGGTTCTCCCAGTAAAAGGATTCCCGTAACGACGGAGATGATTCGATCCTTTCAGAAATCAAGTTTAAGGCAATTGAGTATCTTACATAGCTTAGATCTTCCGCAATCCTTTTATAGCACAACTGTTTTGACTCTGGGCGGTTCTACTAAACTGGCCTTCAAAGAAACACATGTCGAAGGCGATTTAAGCGGAATATTGAAGAAACATACTTCTTTCATCGCTTCTCCTTTTACGAAACCTGGTGCGCGCATAAGTGGAGTAAAGGATTGGAATAGAAAGCTTGATTTGATTGTTGAAAAAGCGCCGAAATGGGATATTGGAATCATTGCGGGAATTCCCAGTTGGTGTATTATGCTTTTAGAGCGAATCATCGAACGACATAAATTAGATTCAATTCATGATATATGGCCTAATTTGTATGTGTATGTTCATGGAGGAGTTTTCATGGATCCGTACGTACAGAAATTAAATCAAATGGTGGATCGTGAAATTGATTTATTGGATACCTACTTAGCGAGTGAAGGTTATTTTGCCTACCAAGAAGACCCCAATAGAAAAGGCATGAAGCTTTTGCTAAACAATGGTATCTTCTTCGAATTTATTCCTTTTACAGCTGATAATTTTGATGAGGAAGGTAGAATTAAGAAATCGGCAGCCGCTTATACAATCGAACAAGTTCAAAAAGATATAGATTATGCATTGGTCATTTCAACCAATGCTGGCCTCTGGAGATATTTAATAGGAGACTTGGTACGGTTCACAAATGTAGAAGAAAATGAGCTGGTTATTTCTGGAAGGATTCGGCAATTTTTGAGTCTTTGTGGTGAACATTTATCCTTGGAAAATATTAACGAGGCTTTATTAAAGACTAGCTCATTTTTTAATGTTGACTTTTCGGAGTTTACGATTTATGCCGATGCAGACAAGCGTTGTCATTGTTGGTATCTTGGTACAAATCAAAATATTGATGACCAAGAAGTGCTAATTACATTTTTGGATGATGCGCTTAGAAGTGCAAACGATGACTACAACTCTGCAAGGAAATATAGTTTGAAAGCTCCTGAAATAAAAGTTATAGCACCTACTGTTTTTTATAGCTATATGGCCAAAATAAAAAAATTAGGTTCTCAAAATAAAATGCCGAGGGTACTGAATAAAAAGCAAGCAAAAACGTGGCTTGATTTTATTAGCGCATTTTAGAGCTTGAGAAGATCGACTTTTTACCAAAATTAAATTTGAGACTTGCTTCAATGGATTGTCTGTACATTGATGCTATTTTCCCTAGCTCATAATCATAAGAAAGCCCTATTGTAACCCCACCTAAATCAAGGAAAAAACAAGGAATAATTGCTCCTGTACTTCTAAAATACGAACCGATTACGAAATATTGGTCGCTGACAAATGAAGTCACACGTGACGCTGATTTCATTTTAAGTCGGTAAAATAGTCCGCCAATTGTTTCAAAGTATTTAGCTTGTATAAATTGAGCTGCGCTAAATTCTAGATTAGACTCAGGAGATAGTCCATATCTCAAATTAGTATGAATACACATTTTGATAGGGAGTTTGTCATCGACGAGAGAATTATACCTCAAGGTGGGTCGATTTAGATGCTGCATCGAAAAACCTCCTTGAAAGCTTAAGTCGCTTGCTGCGAGTGTATTTTCATTATCTTTATTATAGCTGTATGCAATGCCTAAACCGGCATCGAGATGTGAAAATGAATTTACGCCGTTCACCTCATTAGGGTCAATGTTTGGATCGAATTGTGTGCCATTCCATTGGTTATAAAAGGTGAGTCTAGAAAAATCTGCTGATCGACTCGAGTACCCTACCTGAATCCCAGCTGATAATGCATGGGCCTTGGAAAGAGGCAAAATGCCACTTGCTGTTACTCCTCCTGTTTTTATACTGAATTTTGAATCACCTCCTATGTCATTTATAAAGTAAACACCTAGGCCAGAATAGGCGTTTGTTTGTCGCGCTTCTTTACCGATTGAAAATTCCATCATACCCATGCTTGTCATGAATTGTGTTCCTGCGCCAAGCCATTGGTTTCTGTGCTGCAGAGAGATTCTTTCGAATCCAGAAAAAGTAGATGTCGTTGCAGGGTTAATCATTGCCATTGACTGATCAATTTGCGAGTAGTGGAAGTCTTGCGAAAAACTATAAATAGGAAGTAAAACAAATGTTAATAATAGAAACCTCATCTTATCGAATTAGTGTTATGTTCCCTGAAAGTGTTTCAGAAGCTCCATCAGTATATTGAACTTTCATGATGTATGGATAAACACCAGAATTGCAATCTACACCTTCATATTTTCCATCCCATTCAAATCCTTTTGTATTGGATTCAAACATTAGTTTACCCCATCTATTGAAAATTTGGAATTGGAATGAATCTACATTTTGTCCTGTGATGATTTGGAAGACATTGTTTTCTTCAGGGCCGATTCCATTAGGAGAGAAACCATTAGGAATATGTAATCCTTCGGCGCAATCTGGATTGTTGTTTTCAGGATCACATGGGTCAAGCGGGTCAGTTCCATTATTGAACTCAGCGCCATCTGTCAAGCCGTCGCCATCTGTATCCGGGTTATTTATATCCGTGCCAATAACTTCTTCCTGTGCATCTGTCAGTCCATCACCGTCTGTATCAATGTTACAAAGCGGAAGTGAGTCATCTGGGTCGCATGGATCCAATGGGTCAGAGCCATTTGTTACTTCCGATCCGTCACCAAATCCATCTTCATCCGTATCGGGATTTGTAGGATCTGTACCAAAAGTAATTTCCTCATCATTTGTCAAACCGTCATTGTCTTGGTCACAGTTTCCTGCAGACAAGTTTGGAATGCATGGATCGGTATTTGCAGGATCTTCTTCATCATTTACACCGTCGCCATCTTGGTCATTGTTACTTGCTTCTAATGCATCAATGATTCCGTCTCCATCAGTGTCTGTCGGATTTGAAGGATCTCCAACTTCAATTGAGTCATTTTCACCATCGCCATCTGAATCAGGATTCTCAGGATTTGTTCCGGTCTCTGTCTCAATAATATCTGTTAAACCATCTCCATCTGTATCCAGGTCTGGGTTATCTATGATGAAAAATGCAACAATATTTTCAGGTGCATTTATCACGATGCTATTTGTATCTTCAGTGACTGCAGAACCCATTGGGCCTGTTGTATATTCCCAATGATCAAAAATATATCCAGGCGCAGCTTTCGCTTTTAAGTAGGTTTCAATGCCACCGAAATATTCCGTTGTCCATGGATAGCTGGGAGCCCAGACTGAATTCACTTTGATTTCACCACTTTCAGCAGGTGATACATCAAATGTTGTTGCATGTGGACCATTTAAATCGTAGCAGTCGACAAGTCCAGCTTCAAGAGCCTCACATCTTTGGATTATAAAATTTCTGAGGTCTTCAACATTATTTTGCCATTCACCCATGGTCCCCCCCCATCTGGCAATTTGACTTGGCATTTCAGGAGTGATTTTTAATACCATACTATCCAAGAGGTAGAGCATTGAATCACAAGAAAAGTAGGTGTTTATAAGATCGATATACCTTGTAACATAGTATTGCTCAACGATCGGATTTTGAGTAATTAATTTTTCCAAGATATCTGTATGTCCTTGCCCTCCTGGGTTCGGTAAGTTTTCTGCATTACACGGATCCGCATTTGCAGAAACATCTGGAATACCTGTATAATTGACATAATGACCGAATGTGGCATCCATATCCCAAAGCACGTAGCGCCATTTCTTTTTGTCTCCCTCAGGGTCTAAACCATGCCACCAAGCGGTATTCCAGTTCAACCAGTCCATATTTACTACATATGAATTGAACATAAAGTAATCACACAAGGATTTCCAATTTAGCTTACTATCTACATAGTCGAAATCTGGACCTGCAGACATGTTGTTATTTTCAATAAAATTCCTCAAATTATCCCAGTTCGGTTGAGCATCTGGTGCACCATAATCTTGCCATGTTCCTCCCCAAGTTTTTAGGTATTCGATATTGTATTTATCTTGATCATAATAATAATCTGTGTAGTCGCTATCATCTGCTTTTTCTCTAATTTCATAGACGCCCCAGTACTCCCCATTTACGTACAACAAACAAGATCTTGAAGTTCGCTCATCTAATCGCATACCTGCCCAAATTGACAAAGTGTGAATAAAAGCATCTCTAATGTGGGCTCCTCCATTTTCGAATGGGTAATTGTCGCTTGCCGCAGGTTTAAGGATTAACCTTTGGAAGTCATTTCTGTTTTTTTCCGGAAAAATTTGATGGTCGAGATCTCCATTATAACCGTATTGGTCTCTCATAATAAAGTCAAAACCTCTCTGAGGATAGGCCCATGAGTCATTACCATGCTTATTAAAATCTCCTTCTCCTTCATCAATAAATGTCCCATCTTCTTCGAAAAGTTCTAATGAACCAACAGGTTCAAATTGGTCCCCATCAAGAAGTTCATAAACACCTTCACTCGCAATTGAGACAATAGGCAGGTCATGAGATTCATTGATAAAGTAGGTATTACTCTCATTAAATGAGGGTAAATCAGAACTAAACGCAGCTGCTCGTAATACGGATGTTGAACTTATGTTAACGGGTCCCGAATATAATGTTGAACCAGCATTAGGATCTGATCCATCTGTCGTATATCTTATTTGTGCGGAGGCATCAGGGCATGTTATTGCAACGTTAATCGCTCCAGGATAAAAACCAGCCTCAATGTCAAAAGTTGGCCTTGGTGTGTAAAAATTTTGTGCTCCGGTATTTTGACTGTTTGGGGTTGGACTTGTAAAAAGTTTAAAGTCAGGGGCTCCGTCGGTTTCTCTTCCAACAGAATGGTTTGCTTTGGTTGGATGCACGATTTTAAAGGAGTCTACAACATTTCCGAAAGGGTTGGATAGGATAACCCAGTCTCCTTCCGTTTGTGAAAGTTTAAAATTGGTGTGTAATTCTCCTCCTTGGTCAATATCTCTGCCGGTACAAAATAAAAGCTTGTGGTCGTTTGCATTGATATTGCTTGTGGGAAAGGTCCATTTGAGAGGGTTCCCTGAGCGATCGGAAAGATACCATCCTGTTAAATCTACACTGGTTCCTGTTGTATTGTAAAGTTCAATCCAGTCTTCTTTATCACCGAAAGCATCATCAATACCATCCACATTTGAAGCGGAATATTCATTGATGAGCAGCTGACTGTTTACCACTGAATAAGAAAGAAGTGCGATTATAAATAGGGCAAGTTTCATATTGATGATCGTTTAGTTTTAAGTTCAGTTTAACATATTCTTATACAATTATGACGGCTGTTTGTCTTTTGAGTTGTATTATTGTCTAAACTTTTTTCCTATGATTTATAAAATTAAACTATTTCTGTTTCTTTTTCTATTGATTTTTACTTTTTCTTTTTGCTCCAAAGTGGAAGGGCCAGGGGGTACTATAACGATAAAAGGAAAGGTTGTTGAAAGGGACCACGTTGGTGTAAATATCTTTGAGTATTCAGCTGTGGACCAAGATGTATTCATTATCTACGGAAATCAAAATTCTTTTTATGATGATGACGTGAAAACAAGCTATGATGGAAGTTTTGAGTTCAGATACTTGCAAAAGGGGGATTATCAGATTTTTGTCTATTCGGAGGTAGATCCAGCTACTCAAACGCCAGATGACCCAAGCTCCATTACAGAGGTTTTAAAGGCCGTAAGTGTCACAGAAAACAATGAGGTTTACGATATCGGAACTATCTATATAGACAAATATTAATGAGGTTATTTACAGCTTTTATTTTATTTTTCACGACCGCTTTTGGTGCTCATACACAAGATTTTGAGCTATGGAATTCTGTAGGGACAAGCTACAAGCTAAATGATCAAATTTCCTTTTCAGCAAGCTTTTCAAATAGAATGGGAGATGGAAATGTCAAAACATTTTTTCCTGAAGCCACAGTTAAATATAAGGTTGTGAAATGGGCACTTATTTCCATGGATTATCGTTTGGTTTCAAAGCGAGACGACCTAGGTAATTATCTAGGTGCAAATCGTGTGAACTTCAATGTAAAGCTGCGAAATTCCTTTAAAAGACTAAAGTATAGCTGTAGAGTACGCTATCAAATGAGTTCAAGAGGAGGGGGCAACCTGGCTTATGAATCGGATTTTGATGAGGCTTTTCGCTTCAAGCCAGGCATTAAATATAACATACGAAAGAGTATTTTTGAACCCTTCTTTGGTCTTGATTTTTTTTATAATCCAACCAATGGTATCTACGGAAATCGTTTTGATAAAGTTCGATATGGGATTGGTACCTCCGTTGAGCTAGGTGATGCGCATGATTTAGATGT
>MDTC01253868.1_pt1 | contig 11201 bp, 9 predicted proteins | sample 811181 | NCBI WGS metagenome assembly MDTC01 (sample SAMN05326644, study PRJNA326480) | marine metagenome | isolation source: seawater | place: Pacific Ocean: North | collected 2011 | reverse complement strand
TCAAGCTACTAGGCCTGGAGATGTTGTGACAAGTATGTCAGGTATAACTATTGAGATTCTAAATACAGATGCAGAGGGAAGATTAGTCCTTTGTGACGCTCTAACATTCAGTAAAAAGTATAAGCCAAGATACATACTAGATATGGCTACATTAACAGGAGCTTGTCTTGTTGGCCTTGGTAAATATCCTTCTGGATTATTTTCTAATAGCGATGAACTCAGTGATAAAATTAAAAAATCATCTGATAGAACTGGTGATCGCGTCTGGCAACTTCCTTTGTATCAAGATTATTTTGAGGAACTTAAGACAAACTTTGCAGATATTCAAAATATCGGTGGAAGATATGGTGGCGCTATCACAGCAGCAGCTTTTCTAGCTCATTTTACTAAAGATGAAAAATGGGCTCACTTAGACATTGCCGGAACTGCTTGGGAGGTTGGTCCTGACAAAGGCTCTACTGGAAGACCTGTAAAGCTATTAACTGATTTCGTTATATCAAATAAATAACTTGAAAAGCACTGCTAATTTTTATTCACTGAACAAAAGTCAAGATCTTCATTTGTCTGTCTGTTCCCTTGCAAGAAAATTATATAAAACTGGATGTAAAATTATAATTATTGATATTGACGATAATTTAGAAAAAATTGATAAACTTCTTTGGACCTTTGAGCAAAACAGTTTTCTGCCCCATAAAATCTATGAATCAGATGCTTGTTTTGACACGCCAATTATACTCGTATCAGCAACATATTCTGATAAAAAATCTATATTTGATAAATATGACTCAATTATAAATATTTATGAAAAGCCAGTCATTGATAAAATTAATGATAAATCAATATATGAATTTGTTGAAAATATTGAGAATAAAAAAGAAATAAGCAGAAAAAAGTATACATTATATAAAAATAATAACTTTGTATTAAACCATAAAGAGTTCAATGAACAAAAAATATAATCCGCAAGAGATAGAACAAGCCATCTATAATGATTGGGAAAAAAATAAATGTTTTTCCCCAAAAGAGTCTTCATCTAAATTTTCTATAGTGCTTCCCCCACCTAATGTAACTGGTACTCTTCATATGGGACATGCATTTCAACATACTATCATTGATATTCTCGTAAGATATCATCGCATGCTTGGAAAAAGTGTTTTATGGCAGCCTGGTACAGACCATGCAGGTATAGCTACTCAGCTTGTTGTAGAAAATAGAATTAAAAATACAGGAAGAGATGTTAAGACGCTCAGCAGAGAAGAGTTTATTGATGAAGTTTGGGAATGGAAAGAATTATCTGGTAACACAATCATAAATCAAACGAAAAGGATTGGTTCTTCTGCAGATTGGTCAAGAAATAGATTCACAATGGATGATGGCTTGTCTGAAATTGTGGAAGATGTATTCATTGCTCTATACGAAGAAAAGCTAATATACCGAGGGAATCGTTTAGTAAATTGGGATATTAAATTACAGACCGCCGTTTCTGATTTAGAAGTCGTTAATAAAGAGCAGGATGGATATTTATACTACCTCAGATATCAATTAAAAGATTCGAATAATTCGATTGTAGTAGCTACTACAAGACCAGAGACATTATTTGGTGATTCTGCAATATGCATAAATCCAAACGATACAAGATATAAACATCTTATTGGAGAAGAAATTACCATTCCTATGATCAAAAGAAGCATCCCAGTCATACAAGATGAGATGGTTGATATGGATTTTGGTACTGGGTGTCTCAAGATAACTCCAGCACACGATTTTAATGATTACAAAGTTGGTAAAAAACATAATCTTGAATTTATTAACATATTGAATAAAGACGGAACATTAAATGAAAATGTTCATGAAAAATATATAGGTAAAAATATTCATACTGTTCGAGAAGAACTTGTTAATGATTTAGAAAAAGAACAAATATTAGTTAAAAAAGATAAATATCAGAATACTGTTCCAATAGGTGAAAGAACTGGAGAAATCATTGAACCTTTACTCACAAATCAATGGTTTATGAGAATGAACTCTCTAGCAGAAAAAGGCGTAAAAGTTGTTGAAGATGAAAGAGTAAATTTTGTTCCTAAGCATTGGGAAAAAATCTACTTCAATTGGCTTCGTAATATTGAAGATTGGTGTATAAGTCGACAAATCTTTTGGGGGCATAGGATACCTGCTTGGTATGATGATAATGCCAATATATATGTTGGTAAGAACGAAAAAGAAATAAGAAATAAATATAAATTAGCTGATAATGTCAATTTAGTACAAGACTCAGATGTTCTTGATACATGGTTCTCATCTTCACTATGGCCCTTTTCAACACTAGGATGGAAAGAGGATGAGAATGTATTTAAAAAATATTTTCCCACAAACCTTTTAGTTACAGGCTTCGATATTATTTTTTTTTGGGTTGCAAGAATGATTATGATGAGTATAAAGTTCACGGACAATATTCCATTTAATAAGATTTATATTCATGGATTAGTTAGAGATTCAGAAGGCAAGAAAATGTCTAAATCAATTGGTAATGTAATCGATCCATTGGACGTAATTGACGGAATTTCACTTGATAAACTTCTTGAAAAAAGAACAGCTAGTTTAATCAATGAAAAGCAAAAAATAGATGTAATAAAAAAAACAAAAAGAGATTTTCCGACAGGCATAAGGGAATATGGCGCTGATGCATTGAGATTTAATTTTTGTGCTATGGCCTCCACTGGTAGGGACATAAACTTTGACTTAAACAGGATAGAAGGGTACAGAAATTTTTGTAATAAAATTTGGAATGCTTCGAGATATATTCTCATGTCTTGTGAAAATTTTAATTACCAAGAAAAAATTAGTCCTAATGACTCAAGTATATTTGATAAATGGATTTTATATAGTCTTGATAATGTTGTAAGTGATTTTAAAAAATATACAACAACTTATAGATTTGATTTAATGGCTAATAGTATTTACGATTTTGTTTGGAATGAGTATTGTGACTGGTATTTAGAAATCTCTAAACATAATATGAATGATATAACCAAAAATCACCTTATTTTTTCAATATTAAGAATTATAAAAATATGCCATCCAATTATACCTTTTATAACAGAAAGTATTTGGAAAGAATTTTATAAATACAATTTTGTCTCTGAAAAAATGCTTATTGACAGTAGCTTTCCTTCACAAATAAGAATTTCTAAAGAGGACGATGTTGAGGTTAGAGTAAATCGTATTAAGGAAATTATAAAAAAGATTAGAAAAACTAGAACTGAGTTAGGTATTCATCCAAAAGACATGATTACTACAAAAATACATATCATAAAATTAGAAATGAAAAATGATATTCAAGAACATCAAGCTTTAATTGAATCAATGACTAATACAAATATGGATATTACAGATGAGCAGTCAAATACAAGTGAATATATTGATTTAATTGATGATAACTATACTTTATATTTGAAAATTAAAAATATGGTTAATGTTCAGGAAGAAATGAAGAGAATTGACAAAAAGTTAAAAGAGCTTGAGGCTGTTATTAGAAAGATTAATCATAAGCTTAATAATAAAAGTTTTATAGAAAAAGCACCGAGTGAAATAATAAATCAAAATATTTCTAACAAAAGTAAGGTTGAGAACGACATATTATCTCTTAATAATCTTCGTAAAACCTTATCTAATTAAACTATATAATCTTTCAAGAGTAAGTCTGAAACTTGTTAAATCATTTGTAATGTTAATATTTAACTGATTTGTTAATTGCTTAAAGTCATTACATTGAGTACCAATAAGAATAATATCCTCTGTCTTATCGGCATTTTCACGAATATGTTTGATTTCATATATCTTCCTAGCAATATCTCTTGGATTATTTATTGCTAAAACAACTAACTGTGCTCTCAAGTTTGACGCTGTATAAGTTATTTCATCATGGGGTACACCATTACCGATGTAAGTGATGTCCCAACCTACATTCTGTGCAACAATTAAATGCATAATTGTATCTAATGATTCGTGCTCCGAAAGTAAAGATGCTACTACAAGACGTGGGCAGTCTTCTTTCGACGAACGTAATTTTAAATACAAATTGTTTAGACAGGTTCTTATACACAATTTAGACATTTTTTCTTGCGCATATCTAATGCTACCTCTAGAACATTCATCATTAATGTAATTGCTTAATGGCTTTATAAACTCAATTAAAAAATCATTAGTATTTAAAACGGCAACAGCATTTGACAATACATTATCTAATTTCCAGCTATTCATTTCCTTTATACATGAAATCGCCTCATCAAATAACTCCATTATTGTACCCGTACTAGGTCTCTTGTAACCAACAGATGAATTAGATTCATCTCCCATTACTAATTCAAATAAATCATCGTATGATAAAGAAGCAATATCACCAATGCGCCTACCTGCAGCAATTGCTCTCTTCAATAGAGTTAGCTTGTCGATATCTTTATCTGAATATAGCCTTCTATTCGTCTCATTACGTTGAGACACAACGGCCTGGTACCTTTTCTCCCATACTCTAATTACATCAGAACTTAAACCTGTTCGTCGATTGACAACTTGTATCAGATGTCTAGGTTTTGCAGATAGATCTTCTTTCATTTGTGAAATATTTAAGGACGTTCCCCTATCGTTGTTTCTGATTATTGCTTTATCCATGTCTTTTGTCAACCTCTTGTCTATTATTAAACGAACAATATCATTATTTAGTCCATTTGTATATATTTTGTTCGCTTTTTTTATTGACATGTCTATTTTATTGAGATACTGTCTTAGACAGGATGTAGACAACACGTCATATCCCCACCCCTTTAATGAAAGGCCGAATTTACCCCCTTCGGCCTTTTTTTATACTGATTTTCTATAGCCGCTAGGACGCCAAGCAGGTGCAATAACATCAGGGCTCTCATAACGGTCATGTTTCAGACGTGCCAGCTTAATAGTATCTTTACCAAATGTTTTATTAATACTGTCTACAACGCTTAAATAGTTATTTTGATCAGTTTTCATGTCAAAAAAATCACTTTGAATATTTTTTTGAACAGGATGTGTTGCCGTCACCTGGACTTGATAAATACCTACATTTTTTTCAAGCATGTTTAAATAGTATTCACACAATTGAAAGATTTTGCGTTGATCAGATGTAGCATGTTCAAGTTTAATCTTTTTTTGAATCCAACCGGCTTTTATTTTTATACCAATCATAAATTTTTTTGATTCGTGACCACATTCTCTTAATCGTTTGGATAGTTTTACAGAAATTTTTAAGAATGTTTTCTTTATCAGATTTCTATCTTTTGTATTTGGCATTACAACTTTTCCATGACCTAAACTTTTTGGATACACTGGATCTAATTTAAGTGCTTCGAAGTCTTCTCCATTTGCCATCAGCCATATTTTTTTTCCAATATTTCCAAATTTATTCGAAAGTATACTAATAGGAATTTTTTTCATATCAGAGCATTTATATACTCCATGCTTATTAAGAAATCTTGTTATACCTTTAGAGACCCCACACAATTTATCAACATCTGCATTACTTAAATATTGATCACGATTATTTCGATTAATCAAAGTAATGCCATCAGGTTTGTTAACTTTTGATGCAAATTTTGCTAATGATTTGCTATATGAAACGCCTATTGAACATTTAAGATTTTCAGATGAATATATCAAGTCCTTAACACGATAGATTATTGTATTTATATTTTTATATATTCTCATACAGTTTGTTAATTCTAAAAAAGCCTCGTCTACAGAATAAATCTGAATATCAGGAGTAATATTTTTTAAAATATTCATGATATTAGTAGATACAGACGCATATATATTTGGCCTTGATGGACGCTGAATTAAATGAGAGCAGATTTTTTTTGCTTCATAAAGTTTCATACCTGTTTTTACTCCAAATGCTCTTGCTTCATAAGATGAGGTTATGACACATGATCCTTTTATCCCATTAGTTACTGCTACAGGCTTTCCTACTAATTCTGGAAAATCTCTTTGCTCTATGGATGCAAAAAAAGCATTCATATCAACATGCATAAATATTTTTGAATTCATTATTAATAGATTCTTACTTGTCCAACTACATGACCTTGTATAGTAATTCTTTCAATTGGATAAACTATTTCTTTGAATTTATTGTTCGCAGGAATTAGTTTTATTTCATTAGAGCTAATTTTTTCTATATATTTTAATGTTACGTCTTGATTATCAATTAAGACGACGTGCACCTTTGATTTATAAGCTTTATTGCATTCTTCAATTATTACCCAATCTCCATCATTAATACCAGCATCAATCATGGAGTCGCCTTTAACTTTCAAAGCATATGATTTTTTATTAGTAAATAAGTATTCAAGTTCAATTTTTTGTTGATCTGTTATTGCCTCTATTGGTCCACCGGCAGCAATTTTTCCTAAAGATTGTAAAAAAATAGGTTCTTTTCTATGCAAAATTATCCCCCTGTGTTTATTAGGGATTTTTTTCAACTTATCAGCTTTTTCGAGAGCTTTTACATATCGATGAGCAACGCCCTTTGATTTAATACCTATCCCTTTTGCAATATCTATTAATAATGGGCGCCTCCCATGTTTTTTAGAATACTTAAGTATAAATTCATAGGTTTTCTGCTCTTTCTCAGTTAGAATATGATAGTTCATAAGTTCTCAATATGTTCTCATATTATATACGAATAACCTCTTTCGTACAACGTTATGACGTATGAAAATTTTAATGAATTGAATACTTTTGATCAGCAGATAAAGTCAGAGCATGGTATCTGGAAATCTATCAATGAGAATAAAATATAATTTAATTAAAGCATGACAGATGAGAATATTTTTTTCTTACCATGGCACCGAAGATTATACCCAAAAGTATACCGGCGCTATTAGAGGTAAAATCAAGAAAATCTTGATGCCGCCCAAATAGAGGTTGCACTACCTCTATTAAACCACCTAAAAGTATGAAAAATAAATATAGTAAACGATAATGATAAGGCTTTACAATTGAAATGGGTGTGGTTAAGAATAAATATGTAATCACATGAAAAGCTTTATCGTTGTGATAATGGTTAGGAGTATAATGCACTGGATATAGAGAGAAAAATAAAATAATAACTACAGTAGAAGTGGTTAATATTTTCCATCTAGCAATTAAAATATTTAGTAAATATAAAATCATAAATCAAAGTTTAGATAGCCCTGCAGGTACATGTTCTTTTTCTATAAGAATCATATCCTTTTTATGAGGATAGCCGGCTGGATAATCAGGGATAAATTCTTTTACAAGCTGCTTATCAAAATTTAATGGCTTACTAAAGAGATCAATTAATCTAAAATCTCCAGTAACAATATCTTTGTTGGAAAAATTACTATCATTTAAATGTGTAGTTGTTAATAAATATCTATATTTAGTTCGTTTGAGATTATTGAGAAGTTTTTCAATGTCACTATATGATAAATGAAATAAACAATCACGTATTATGATTAAATCACTGGGTGGTATTTTGTCTTCACAAATGTTTGCAACATTGAACTTAACGCTATCTGATGAATATAATTTGTTATTTTTTTCTATGACCTTTTTAACAATATCAAGTCCTAAATAATTCACTTCGAGCTTTGGTATAACTAGCCTCATCCAATTGTAATCTCCGCACGATGCATCAATTATGTTTTTTACTTCAAGCTTTGGTAGATTATTTACTAACCAGTTCCTTAGTGGCTCTGTAAATAGTATCTCGCTTCCTTCTCCACTTCCTGATTCAAATGATGACCATAGATTGTCTTCATATATTACATTGAATCTGTCAACAATATCTTTCTTTTTAAGCATATCGCTATAGCTTTTTCTTTTATTAAATTGAAAAGGATACTTTAAGGCTGAGGTGATTACCTTAATAACTCCTTCTCGCTTAAGTTTGTAATATAATTTATTAATCATTAATTCATTAACTTGTCTAGAACTAAAATTATAATTAATCCATTTATTAGGGATGCAGATTTTGACATAATCTCTATCGAACAATCATCACCAATTCTGGTTGCTATTAATGATGATTCTAATTGAATTATTAATAAAGAAATTATTTCAGCAATTAGAAACATCAATATTGCACTTAAAATATTCTGTGAGAACGCAAAAAATATATAAAATAACACGTGTAGAATTGAAAAAATATTTGCAATTGTATGCTGATTATTAGCCTTCCTCATATAGAAAATAAATGTAGAGTATACGCCTAAGTAAAAGTAAAGAATGAATGAAACTGTTAACTCATAATTCATATTGTATAACTCATGGCTGAATTATTTGTTTTTCATATATTTTTAATACCTTTGACTATTCCCACTCGATTGTCCCAGGTGGTTTTGATGTTATATCATAAACAACTCTTGCTACACCTTGCACTTCATTAACTATTCGCGTTGATATTGTATTCAAGATACTATGTGGAATAAAAGTAGCAGTAGCTGTCATAAAATCAGTTGTATTAACTGCTCTGAGAGCAACTACAAAGCCATATTGTCTCTTATCACCAACTACTCCAACAGATTTTGATGGTATTAGCACCGAAAGAGCTTGGTCTATTCTATTGTAAAAATTATTAGAACGAAGTTCTTCAATAAATATGCTATCCACTTCTTGCAATATTTTTATTTTGTTATGATTAACTTCACCAAGTATTCTGACTGCCAAACCAGGACCTGGAAATGGATGTCTGTCAATAAGGTTAGATGGCAATCCTAATTGTCTACCGATTTTCCTTACTTCATCTTTGAAAAGATTTCTAATTGGTTCAACTAATTTAAAGTTCATATTTTTAGGAAGTCCTCCGACATTATGATGAGATTTAATTATATCTGATTTAGATTTTTTTGATGATGATTCAATTACATCTGGATAAATGGTGCCCTGACCTAAATACTTTATGTTCTTAATTTTTTTCGCCTCTCTATCAAATATTTCTATGAAACATTTACCAATAATTTTTCGTTTTTTTTCTGGATCAGCTACACCTCTAAGAGATAACATAAATTTTCTAGAAGCATCCACCACCTTTAAATTAATATTAAGTGATTTTGTGATATTAATAACCTCTTGAACTTCATTTTTTCTAAGTAATCCAGTATCAATAAAAATACAAATTAAATTTTTTCCAATCGCGCTACTGAGTATCGCAGCAACCACAGATGAGTCCACTCCGCCTGATAATGCCAGGATAACTTTATCATCGCCTACTTCATGCTTTACCCTGTTTATCATGTCTTGACTGATATTTTTTGCAGTCCATGTTTTTCTACACTTGCATATCTTTATAAAGTTTTTTAATATTTTTTTTCCCATTTTTGTGTGTGTCACTTCAGGATGAAATTGAAGTCCATAGATATGTTTTTTTTTGTTTTCTAGAGCAGATATTTTTGAATTACTACTATAGCCTATAGATATAAAATTATTAGGTACTCTCTCTACTTTATCAGCATGACTCATCCATACATCATGTGAGCTGTATTTATCACAATCATCAAACAGTTGTGATGTTTTACTTATATTAAATGTTGAATGACCAAACTCTTTTTTTAATGATTTAACCACTTTCCCCCCAAATTCACTTGCTATAAGTTGCATCCCATAACATATACCAAGAATTGGTATATCTAATGAAAATATTTCTTTATTTGGTTTCAACATTTTTCTGGTATTGACAGAATTTGGACCGCCACTAAAAATAATACCTTTTGGTTTCAGTCTAGTAATTTCACTCATTGAAATATTGTGTGCCTTGACCACGCTATACACTCCAATCTCTCTAATTCGTCGTGCAATTAATTGAGTGTATTGAGAGCCAAAATCCAAGATTATGATTAAATCTTTAGATATACGCATTATCTTGATTGATAGTTGGGTGGCTCTTTGACGATTGTCACATCGTGTGTGTGACTCTCTATTTTCGATGAGTTTGATACTTTTATAAACTTAGCTTTCGTCTTCATAGCAGGTATGTTCTTGCATCCCAAATAACCCATACTAGACTTTAAACCTCCCATAAGCTGATAAAGGATAGATTTCATCGAACCTTTGTAGGGAACTCTTCCTTCTATGCCCTCTGGAATGAGTTTTTTTGATTCTATTGCATGGTCTTGGAAATATCTATCTTTAGATCCGCTTTGCATAGCGCCAATAGATCCCATACCACGATATGACTTATATGCTCTTCCCTCAAATAACTCGACTTCTCCGGGTGACTCATCTGTTCCTGCTAACAATCCACCAAGCATCACGGTATCTGCTCCTGCTGCAATTGCTTTTGCAATATCACCAGAATAACGTATTCCCCCATCTGCAATAATAGGTATTTTACTTTTTTTTGATATTTTAGATGATTCATAAATAGCAGATAATTGAGGCACACCAATACCAGCTACAATTCTTGTCGTACATATCGAGCCAGGACCAATACCTACTTTAACTGCATCTGCTCCATTTTTGATTAAACAATCAACCGCTGTGGCTGTGGCCACATTGCCTGCAATAACTTGTTGCTTTGGATAATTCTTTTTAATGTATCTTAGTGTGTCTATTACAGCTTTTGAGTGTCCATGTGCAGTATCCAAAGTTAAAATATCAACACCTTCAGAAACTAAAGCATCTATTCTGTTTATGGACTCTTTGCTAGTACTCACAGCAGCACCGACTAGAAGACTGCCGTTTGAATCTTTAGATGCATTAGGGTAAGTTGATGATTTATGGATATCCTTGAAAGTGATCATTCCTTTTAACTCATTCTTTTTACTAACTATGAGAACTTTTTCTATCCTATTCTCTTTTAATAGATTTATAACTTGTTTTTTGTTGTATCTTTCACCAACACAAATTAGTCTATCTCTAGGGGTCATAATATCAATCACCTTCGTATGAGAATTCTCAACAAACCTTAAGTCTCTATTTGTGACAATACCTATTACCTTGTTTTTCTCAACAATTGGTACCCCAGATATGCCATATTTTTTTGTAATTTGATTTATTTCTGATACCGTTGAAGACACATCAGCTGTGATAGGATCGTTTATCACGCCGCTTTCATATTTTTTTACAAATCTTACTTGTTTTGCTTGATTTTCTATTGATAGATTTTTATGAATTATTCCTATGCCGCCCTCGCTGGCCAGTGTTATCGCCATCTT
>MDTC01128651.1_pt1 | contig 11201 bp, 6 predicted proteins | sample 811181 | NCBI WGS metagenome assembly MDTC01 (sample SAMN05326644, study PRJNA326480) | marine metagenome | isolation source: seawater | place: Pacific Ocean: North | collected 2011 | reverse complement strand
AGTCGCTTTCATCCTTTAAACGTTCGTTGTCGGCAAGTTTGCCTGGAACAACGAGCTTGGGAGCATCTTTGTTACGCTTTTGGGCTTTGTTAGTTGCGCTCATGTTCTTTTCTCTTATTTAATTAGTTCCCTGGCTAGTAGACATCGCGTTGATATCTATCTTCCTCTCGGAGCTCGTTCAGGTATTCGATTGCATCGTCTTCGTCTTTGCCACCTTGTTTGGAAATCACTTCGAGAATTGCCTTTTCGACATCTTTTGCCATCCGGGAGGCATCACCACAAACGTAGATGTGGGCGCCTTGTTCTAACCATCTCCAGAACTCATCAGCTTCCTCGCGGATCTTGTCCTGGACGTAGTATTTTTTCTCTCCATCTCGAGACCAGGCTAGGGAGAATTTGTTTAATAATTCATTGTCGCGGTATTCAATCCATTCAGCCTGATACAAGAAGTCGTCACGGTAGTTGCGGTTACCGAAAAACAACCAGTTTTTCCCTTTTGCATCATCGGCATTACGCTGCTGCATAAAGGCACGGAACGGAGCGATCCCTGTTCCAGGGCCGATCATGATAATTGGAGCATCTCCTCTAGTAGGTAATCGAAAGCGTGGGTTTGGTTCGACAAAGACCTGAACTTCATCGCCTTCTTCAAGGCGATTACCTAACAAGCCAGATGCGCTTCCGTTGTAGATTTTGCCATTGGCTTCGATATCGACGACGCCTACGCAGAGATGCACTTCTTCTCCTACTTCTTCCTGGGAGGATGCGATGGAATACAAACGGGGAGCCAGGCCCTTTAGGCCGTCATAAAGACGCTGGGCCTCTAGCTTTTGCGGGAATTTGTTAAGTAGTCCGATAAGGGGATTCCAAGTTTGGAAGTCCTTCAGTGTTTCTTTGTCCTCGACGAGGACCGCTAGTTCTTTTTTGCCGGCTGTGTCTGCATAGTCCCTCAAGAACTTCGGTGACAATCGATTTAGATCACATTGTTCGGTGAGTGCCTCGCGAATCGAAATCGAACCGGTGCGCCCGTTAATATTCTCTGCTCCGGACAAACCACAACATTCTAGTACTTCTTCGACGACCTCACCTAGATTATTCGTCACTACACCAAGGGAATCCCCTACTTGGTATTGGAGACCTGATTCGTCTAGATCAATTTCGATATGGGAGATGGTCCTCCCGGCATTATCTGTGACCAGAGGATGGCTGTTTAGAAGGGTTGCAGTATAGGGGCTATCTTTGTTGTAAGGGCTTTCTGTGTGGCTAATTTTTTCGGTTGCAGGTTCTTTGGTCGCTGTCGTGGTATTGCCACCAGCTAATTCTTTGAGCTTAACCACGGCTGTCTCAATCCACGCGTCTGAAGGAGCTTCAAAGTCCACGTCGCAATCCACCCGATCGAGTAGGCGCTCTCCACCAAGTTCGCCGAGTTTGGTGTCATAATCGATTCCTGCCTGGCAGAACAGGGGGTAAGACGTGTCACCAAGTCCAATGACTGCAAAACTGACCCCCTCCAGTTTCGGGGCTTTTTTTCCAAATAGATAGCTATGCAAGGGCACTCCTTCCTCTGGAGGTTCGCCGTCGCCCTGTGTGGAAGTGGCTATGACGACAATGTCTTCTTTAGGGAGCTGACGCGCCTTGTAGTTACTCGCGTTGGTTAGAGTGACATCAAGGGATTCGCTCTGAAGTCGTTCGGTCAGTTTCTTGGCGATGCCCGCCGCATTGCCTGTGGCGGAGGCTGAAATCACAGTAATCTTGCGCTTAGGCGCCACAGCAAGACGAGATAGGTTCTCAGCGATGCTTGCACCAGCCCCTTGGCTTTCCGCCCATAGGTAACCAGCGAGTAATGCTTTCTGCTGCCCGGTTAACGAGGACAACTGTTCAATCAGTTGAGCTGGAATTGGCAAGGATGAATTGGAATCTGTCATTACTTGCAGTCAAAGTTTTGGAAGTCCAGAGCATCTGAACGCAACTTTTGCTGCTGGAAGATTCTCTGCCTCTCTTCGATAATGAAAGGGTAGTTCGTAAATTAGTAAAACAGATTATTCAAATAATACATATCGGAAAAAACGAATATTCAAAAGAAAGCAGTAGTTTGAGAAAACTGATCCTGTTGAATACGGGAGCTGCGGGGAGGTTGTTCCAGAGTGTCTTAAGTAACATGCGGCCTAAAAGTTAACCACGGCGCGTGAGATTGAATATTTATCCAATGAATGGGAAACCTGGACCCTAGGCAGCCTCTAGGATTGCGAGGTTTCTCTTCTCGAGGGTGGCTTCCCCCGGTGAGGTGGGGCGCTTTGGGGCTCCGGTGAGGGGATCGGAAAGGGGGAAAAAGGGACGAGGTCCATCCGAGATTAGTTAATCATCTTCCTTTTCGATTAACGTAAACATAATAAGCACCCAGCATGATTCCTTCCTTCCCCTTGAACCAAGTATGCAGAGCAGTGGGCCCTTTCTTCAGGTTCATTGTAAAAATGATCCCCTTGTCCTTGGGATTCACCCTCTTGGTCAACCCCTCGAACTGGTAGGACTTCTTTTCGGAAATTTTCAAATGGTTATGTCCGCTTATAAAGAGCATGGCCTGGTCGATAGGTAGTGCAGTGCCGCTGCCATCGGGCAAAGTTCCGCTGATCGTTCCGTCCGCTTCCTTGGGCCAGCGACGCAGCTCAATCTCATATTCCCCTGCACTTGCCACATCGATCAACCAATAACCGTTCTTCAATACACCTCGCCGGATCTGACCCTGTTGGTCGACAAAGACATCGAGCCACTCAGTGGCGGAAAGTTTGACGGGGTTCTCATATTGCGTACCGATGATGGCAGCATTCTGGGCTTCGTTCGCCAAGTCCTTGACCCCCTCCCACCATTCATAAAGGGGCTTGCGCATTTTAGCCACCACCTCGGGATGCAGTTCGATGACGTTTTTCTTTTGCATGGGATCGGTTGCGAGATCGTAGAGTTCACGATCCTCCAGCAAACGCCACCTCTTCAAAAGCACCGCAGCCTGATCGGCACGCATCTGAGTCTGGGAATGCGGGGACGGGTAATTCGAAAAGCCAGGCATGCGACTGTAATTGATGATCAGAACTCGATCTTCAGGAACTTCCTTTTTTCCCTTGAGCACGGATGCAAGACTGATGCCATCAAAAGCGATTTTTTTCTCGGGGTTGATTTTGCAGAGATCAAGGAGCGTGGGCAGAATGTCCTGTACTTGGGTGAGACCACCAATATCGCGGGGTTTCCCAAGATTTCCCTTTGGCCAGCGAATGAAACAAGGGACCCGATGACCTCCCTCCCAAATCTCGGTTTTCTTTCCCCGCATCCCGGCATTGAAATATTGGGGACCGAGCAGACTGCCATTGTCGGTCTTGAAGATTAAAATCGTATCACTTGCCAAATTTTCATCTTCCAGAAATTTCATCAGTCTCCCCATATTCCAATCGATATTGATAATCATTCCTAAATACATCGTGAGCCTCTTCTTTAAGCCGTCGTTCAGGTGGTCGAACTTGGACTGGGCAAGCACTTCGGCAATCGCTTTACGGTCCTCTTCTTTAGGAATAAAGGGTCCGTGTGGAGTATTGGTGGCAAGATAGCACATAAACGGTTTATTCTCCTCCGCAGATTCCATGATGAACCGCTTGGCTTCATCAAAAAAGACATCCGTACAATACCCCTTGAACTTTTTTTCTTTCCCGTTGTGTATGTAGACATCGTCAAAGTAGTCATTGCCCCAATAAGCGGGAACGGAGGGAATCGATGAGGAAGGATACCAAACGCTTTCGTGAAAACCGCGGTCCTGCGGGCGGTAGGGATAGTTGGCACCCAAGTGCCACTTTCCAAAGACTCCGGTAGCATAACCAGCATCTTCATAGAAATTCGCGATAGTGGAAACTTCAGGACGGAGAAGTGCCCGACCGCTACTCACATTTACCGCACCGTTTCGTGCTGCATCCAGACCGGTCAGCAATTGACCGCGGGTGGGCGCGCACATGGGTGAAACATGATAATTGGACAAACGAAGGCTCTGCCCATGCAGATGGTCAAGGTTGGGGGTTTGGAGGACTGGATTTCCGTGTGCCGAGATCTCGGGATAACCCTGATCATCGGTCATGATAACCAAGACATTGGGCTGACCGGAAACGAAGGTTATGGATAAAAGGAAGAGTAAGATAGGGGTTTTCATTTTTTTATTTTATTTAAAAGGCTTAATCAATGTGGTGGGCATAGCGCAGGTTTCCAGCCGGGATATTTGGGTGCACGATCAAAGGGATAATAATCCCACAAGGCAGGCTTAAACGGCAATAAAATGTGGGTCTTCTTCCGGAGGAGGCCAAAGGACTTTTCCTCTGACTGTTTAACCAGCACGGCTACTTATTGCCCCACTTTGAAAATTTTGCGCCCGCTTCGCAAAATGAAGCTTTTTTGGCCAGCAGCGACTCCGTATAGAGTCTCGTCTTTGGTAATCCCGACGGAATTTTCGGCAATGATTTTTGGTTGTTTTGCCGAAGTATCGAACACTACTGATTTACCGTTTTTGCAAAAGAAATAGAGATGTTTGCCATTGGAGATTGGAGAAGCCCAAGTCGAGGTGGGAAGACGTTCTTTCCAGAGTTGTTTCCCCGTTTCCAGACTGAGTGCTTGAAGCATGCCGGTGCGATTGACCAGATAGACGATTCCGCGATCAATGATGGGGGAGGCAAAGCTGGATGTGGCCAATGTGGTCCGCCAAGCGACATGAGTCTTGCTGACATCGCCTTTTCCATCCATTCGAATCGCTACTGATTGTCGAGGGTCGGAGGAACCGATGATCATGAAATTGCCGTCGGTTGCGGGTGAGGCGACGGTATTCCTTTTTAGGTCCTCGACCCACCAAAGGCGTTTGCCATCTTCAGCTCGCAGGGCTTCGGCAATTCCATTGGATGAGATCAAGATCTGTATTTGCTCACCATTTTTGAAAATAAGTGGAGTGGTCCATGATACCCGGGGTCCCCGGTCGGTTTTCCAAAGCGTCTTTCCAGATCTTCGGTCGAGGCAGAGAAGATAGGAGGGGCCATCGTGATCGATGAGCAGAAATATCTTACCAGGAGAACCGACGAGTGAGGAGCCTACTCCATGTCCCCCCATAAAGTCTCCAAACTCTTCCTGAAGTTTCCGGTGCCAGAGTTTTTGGCCATCGTGGTCGAAGGCGGTGAGATCTCCGGATTCAAAAAAGGCATAAACTCCGTTGGGGCCAGCTACAGGAGTTGGTGCTCCTTGTGAGATCATCTTGCTAACCTCCTTGACGATTTTAGAAGCTGCGACTTTTTGAACCCATTTCCGTTTCCCCGATTTTAGAGAAAAAGATTCAAGGTAGAGGTGCTCTTTTTGTGCTCCTCCAGTGCTAGTAATGTAAACGGAATCCTGCCAAACGACAGGGCTGGATTGTCCGAAACCGGACAGTTCGTTTGTCCATGCGATCCCTTTTTCTTTGTTCCAGACTTTTGGGAGCTCGCGGTTTGCTGCGAGCCCCTGATTTTCCCCTCGAAACTGCGGCCAGTTAGCTTCTTGAGCTTGGCTGTAGATGGCTTGCAAAATGAGCCCTGCCAAAATTGGACGGAAGTTTCGAGGAGGCATGGGAATTGGTAGATTTTAGCGGTTACGGCGTGCTTCCTTGAATGACTGTACACAAAGGATGATGAATATTCCGGTGATGATGAGCATCGCGATCACACTCACTGTCGATAGCTTTAATTCAAATGATCGGGTGATGAGTGACGAGACGATTTTACCAAGTGCTGCAAGAAATCCTAGCAAGCCGAAGAGGGCGGCGATGTGCATGCCCATTTTCAGTCTGTCTGGATTTCGGGCGATAAGAGATCCGAGGAGAGTGGGCAGACCGGCGACTGCCGGGATGAAAGCGGTTAGGCTTTTCATTCCTGTGCCGAGATAGCTTGCTAGAGCGAGGGCAATGAGGATAAGACCAGTGAAGGTTCCCTTTTTAACGATAGTCATTGGGCCTGGAAAATAGGTGTTTGCGATCTTATTGCAATCAGATGGTCGTCTCAATCTCTGATCGATTCCTTACATTAACATAAACGTTTCGTTGAGAAGGGAAACGCGATGAGTTAGCTATTTTAGCCGGTCCGTTTACAAATGGTTGCTAGGAATTTGCTTTTTGGGTGGGTGCCTTAGATGGCGGGTATGCCAGAAGATTCACACACTTACCGGTCCAGTCAGAAGCTATAAGCTAAGGGATGGCTCGTATTCGACTTGGTAGTTTGGAACGGGTGGTTGGGGCATTTCTAAAATTCTTTTACCTCCTTGACCTCGCGCTTTATCTCAACAAGGACTTACCGCAACATATCCTTGGACAACTCAACGATACGAAAGGAATTAGTCTTCTCATCCGCAGTTATCTCCAAAACACTCTTGTCACCCGAATCAATTTGCCATTTGCGGGGCTTGAAATGATGTCGGTCCGCCGGTTCGAGAGACATCGATAAACAATCACCGCCCACAGAGAACTTGTAAGCCTTTCTGAATCGACTTGGTGGGAAATTCCTAGACTTTCCGGAACGGAATATTTGCTCTTTTGTGTCAGGGTTTTGCTGTTCCTCATGCGAGTGAACCCATTGCTGGATCAAATGCTTAACATTAATCACTTTAGGTACAATGATTTGACTTTTCTTTACGAACTTATCCTCAGCCGGCTCTTGATTTTTTTTTCCAGTCTCAACTACTTTGTATTCCCCGCAAGAGGCCAACAAAAAGCAGAATAATAAAACCGAGAACGCACTTTTTATCTCCAACACCTACTAGACTTCTGGTAAGTAGCCAAAGGCAAACCACCGGGATACTAGCTCGTCACATTTTGGGTTTTGGCTGCCATCACTTTAAGTGAGTAGCGACCATGAGAAATACTTGTGAATTTTATGAATAAAATCCTTATTTTTAATATGTTTAGTGACTGCTCTAGAGAATAGAACAGGTGAAAGTCTGATCTTTCACCACTTCCATCCCATGTTTATTAAATCTTCAATCCTACTCAGTGCCTTTCTTTTCGGCACAGCATCGGCAACTGTGACCATAAATTCTCGAGCTGATCTGGGGGATTCTTCTCTTTTTGAATTCAGTAAAAATTAAAACGTAATGGAAAAGATTAAAAAACTAATTCTCTCGCTGTTCAGCGTTGCAAGCTTGGTGGTCATACCGACTTCACAGGCTACTCTTATATTCCATGAGCCATTCGATGCTGCAGGTGGCACTACCTTGGCCAACCTCGGGACTCCACTTGGAGGTAGTGGTTCTTGGTCGGACAATAGCTCTGGAACAGGGAGTGATGGCAGCGGTCAAGAGATGACGGTGCGGGCCAATGGAACGACTGGTGCGAACTCTGGCCAAACTTGGGCCGGGATCCCCAGCACTTCAGCTTATCCAAACACTGGTGGCTTCCTCGAAGGCGAGCGGCGCAACGATAACTCGGGTTCTATTTCCCTCTCGACTTCGGTGGCTTCCGAGTTTGTCGATGGCTCAACGATCTGGCTCAGTTTTGTCGCAGGCGCAACGCTTGTGCCAGGCCAGCCAGACAACCACCACAAGCCAAACGTCGCCATCGGGCAAGGAGCACTTCTAGACGACCGTGCCCAAGTTGCTGCCGGTGAAGCCGTTGGCGGAGGCGTGGCTCACAATACCTCGGGGGGCAATCCGCGGGCGAGATACTGGGACGACGAGAACACGGATGGCGTCTACGAGGACTTTCTCGGAGATAGACTTTCCCGCATCTCACCCCAGCAACTTTTTGTCACTAAGTTTGAATTTGGTGCCGCCAACGATACGATCACAACAGCGGTGTTTGACATCGAATCATATCTCGGCTTGTCAGAGAGTGACTTCGACAATGCCCCACAAACAACCATCACCACGGTCAACAACCTAGATAATGCTAGCTTTGATACGCTTTCCTTCCACGGTAGTCGGAGTAGCTATGATGAGATTCGCCTCGCCACCACCTTTGATGAGGCGGTTGGGCTTGGAGGGGCCGTCATTCCAGAGCCCTCTTCAGTCCTCTTGTCCTTCATCGGACTCGGTGTCCTCGTGATGCGTTGCCGCCGATAGTTGGGGGATTTGTTGTTTCCAAATCTAAATAAAAACGCCAAACCTCGGTTATGAGAAATTCGCCGTTTTTTCGATCTTACCTTACACTAAGTTCTGTTGCTTTGGGGCTTGGCATGGCCAGAGGAGACCTGCTCTTCTACGAACCCTTCGATTACGCCCCGAACAGTGCCCTCGCTGGACTAATGCCAGCGCTCGGTGCAGGTGGCCCATGGGTTGACAATAGCTCTGGAACTGGAAATGGTGGAAGCGGGCAAGCAATGACTGTTCGGACTAATGGGACGACCGGCGCGGACTCTGGCCAGACTTGGCCTGGCATACCCTCTGCCTCCACCTTCGTCAACTCCGGTGGCTACCTCGAGGGCGAGCGCCGTGACGACAACTCCGGGCATATCCCGCTTGCCGCCGAAGTGACCGCTAAGTTCATCGACGGAGCAACGATCTGGCTCAGTTTTGTCGCAGGTGCAACGACTGTTGAAGGCCAGCCAGACAACCATCACAAACCGAACGTCGCCATCGGGCAGGAGGAACTGCTCGATAACCGCGCTCAAGTTGCTGCCGGTGAAGCCGTTGGCGGAGGCGTCGCCCACAATACTTCGGGGGGCAATCCGCGGGCGAGGTACTGGGACGACGAGAACACGGATGGCTTATACGAGGGCTTTCTCGGAGATAGACTTTCCCGCATCTCACCCCAGCAACTTTTTGTCACCAAGATCGAATTTGGTGCCGTCAATGAGACCATCACGACTACAACTTTCAGTCTCGATCCGTTTGCTGCGCCAACGGAAGCCGATTTTGATGACGCCGAACAGACGACCATCACCACGGTCAACAACCTTGACAATGCGAGTTTTAATACGCTCTCGTTCCATGGCAGTCGCAGCAACTATGATGAGATCCGTGTCGCGACGACTTTCGACGACGCAGTGAACGCCGCGGGTGCGGGCGCAGCGCAAGATTTCGCTATCACCGCGATCAACTACTCAGCGGAGGACAAGATGCTCACCCTGACCTGGGATTCTCAGCCGGGAGAGAGATATGTGGTCAAATACTCGACTGACTTAATTGACTGGGGTGCTGACCTTGAGGATGATGTCCCTGCCGATATTGGAGAGACGACCACCGCCACCTTCGAATTGGCTGGCTTTGTTGGTGATCAGGAAGACGCGCCACGCGCCTACTACTTCCGAGTCGAGAAGCAGTAACTCTTATAACAGCCGGGGAGAGTTAATTAGGTCCTCCGTAAGATTACTCTGGGCATCGGTTGGTGATAGCGTGGCATTATTGCAATTTCCTCGCAATATCCACCCCATCCGTTTTCCCCACATATGGACTACCGACGTCTGCCCATCCCTCTTCTCGGATCGCTGACAAAGCAGCGAAGCTATTTGCCGAGCAGACTATAGAAGAGATTCCCATTGGGCCCGGTTTGAAGAGATTTAGATTTGAGCTGGGGGATCAGACAAAAGCAAAATTTTATCGCAACTATGATATAACCGCGGCGATTTATAGAAAAGGCAAGGTTGGAGACGCGAATGCTCAAATCTATTTTCTTAATGGGTTTAACACGATTGATATTCCGAGTGAATTTTCAGCAATGCTCAGATAATACAAGTAGCTCAACCTACTGCAAAAAGTTTGTCTCTGGTCGTAGGTGGTTGAAGTCGCGATTTAATCGGAGCTGATAGTGAGAAAGCTGGAATAGCAGATTAGTGAATTACCTTCTACGAATTATTCAGTTCTACCCTAAGGAAATCCGGTTGGATAATCCTGCTTAGAGTAAAGTCGTGATACAGATCCTCCTTCGCTAATGATGCCATTTTCAATAATATCCCAATTGTGGTTGTTCGTTGATTTAGCTTTTCTTGATGGTCATTTCTAGTTTCTCAGTCTCTAAGTCAAAAGCGATAATTGAACCGTCTTCTACCTCTCCGCCAATAATTGCTCGGGCAATGCGGTTCTCGATCTGCTTTTGAAGAAATCGCTTGAGTGGGCGGGCGCCGTAAACGGGGTCGTAGCCTTCTTCTCCTATCCATTTTTGAGCACTTATAGAAAGCTCGATCTTAATGCGGCGCTCTTTGAGCCTTTCGTTTGTTTCTGTAATTAGTAGAGCGACGATGGAGGTGATTTCATCCAGCGAAAGCGGTTTGAATAGCACTGTATCATCTAGACGGTTGAGAAATTCTGGACGGAAGGTGCCACGTAGCTCATCCATAATCGATTCACGTGCCGCAGTTGATATCTTTCCGTTCGTCAATCCATTCTGCAGGTGGTCACTTCCAATGTTTGAAGTAAGAATGATAATCGTATTCTTAAAATCGACCGTATGACCCTGCGCATCTGTAATGCGGCCATCATCCATAATCTGAAGCATTACATTGAAAACATCCGGATGTGCCTTTTCGACCTCATCAAATAGAATCACAGAATACGGCTTACGGCGCACTGATTCCGTAAGCTGCCCGCCTTCTTCATATCCTACGTAACCTGGAGGCGCCCCTATTAGTCGTGCTACGGAATGTTTCTCCATATACTCGGACATATCGATGCGTATCATGTTCTCTTCCGAGTCAAAAAGCGTCGTAGACAAGGCTTTTACTAGTTCAGTTTTACCTACTCCCGTAGGGCCTAAAAAGAGGAATGCTCCGATCGGCCTTGTCGGATCCTTGATTCCAGCACGCGCTCTGAGAATTGCCTCCGATACTGCTGTTACTGCTTCGTCCTGACCGATGACGCGTTCATGAAGTGCAGACTCAAGGCGCAAAAGCTTTTCTTTTTCACCTTCAAGTAAGCGGGTTACTGGCACACCTGTCCACTTCGAGATAATATCTGCGATCTCATCTTGTGACACTTCTTCCTTAAGGATATTGTTATTCTTCTGAAGGTTTTCAACGCTTTTAAGCTCTGCTTCAAGATCAGGGAGTTTGCCGTGACGAAGTTCCGCTACTTTATTAAGGTCGTAGGCTCGTTCTGCCTGTTCCATTTGTTGTTTAAGCGCTTCGATCTCTTTACGTATCTTCTGAGCCTTAACGATATTTTCCTTTTCGTTATTCCAGCGAAGCTTTAATTCCTTTTCGTTTTCTCTGAGATTTGACAGCTCCTTTTCAAGACCT
>MDTC01124363.1_pt1 | contig 11201 bp, 9 predicted proteins | sample 811181 | NCBI WGS metagenome assembly MDTC01 (sample SAMN05326644, study PRJNA326480) | marine metagenome | isolation source: seawater | place: Pacific Ocean: North | collected 2011 | reverse complement strand
AGTCACAACCTTTCTAAGGATTTCAGAAGTTTGATGAGCAATGCATGGATCAACTAGCTGTATTTCTTCTTTTTTTGGTTCAAATAAAATATTCCCATCACGATCCTCAATGCGTTTAATAAAGTTGAGCTGGTTAGAAGGACCTTCATCATAAAATCTGTAAATTTTACCCTCCACAAAGGTCTGGTAAATCTTAGCAACTTCAGCCACTGAGACCACATTTGTCCCTAGAGGAAAAGATTGGACTGCTTCTAACTTCGAATACACACCCATTGCTCGGCTAAGATTCACTAAATATGATAACCCTAAGCCAATCCTAAAATCATGATGATTAAAATAATTATAAAGGGAGTAGCGGTCCCGCCGGGCCAGGACAGCTTCAAGCCTATGATCAAGCTTACTTCTAACCATAGCCAAGAAATTTCCCGATATTTTTCCCATCAGCCAAACATCACCAAAGTTAATCCCTGCTTGCTCCCCCAAGAAGCCCGTACTCCCCCAAATCGCTTGCACATCCAGCGGATTAAGAGGCCGGCCAATAGATGGCCTAGGATATGGTTTTAACTTCTCTTTTTCAAAAAAATCGACCTCTTCAGGTAAGAATCTAACATAACCAAGCTTTGGCCTACCAGAGCCACCCGCCAAAACAACGAAATGCTTCAATATCTCCGCCAACTCTGGATCGCTAAATGCACTATCAACGCCAAAATCGCGAACCTTTGCAAGAATCTCTTGCCAATCCTGTTGCGCTAGGTCTGACAGTGCATTTAATCTTTCATAATTAAAGGCAAGTATCTCAATCCGAAGCTTTTTTTCTTTCAGGGAAATATCATCTTCATCAGCCTCTAAAAGTAACTTCCACTCTGGGAGATACCCTCTACCCCATATCATCTTGTTTAGGCTCTCGAAAAGTTTGCCGGAACCAGCAAATAAAAGATCTGGACGTAGGTCATGAATAGCCCGGCCTAACAGCTGCTCTTTGACCCCGGCTATATCCAGCTGAACACCAGTTTTTCTTGCCACCCGATAGTGAAAATTTGATACAGACTCACCTTCTAAAGGCAAAAGTTGCTGGTGCCCCATCAATTCCTTAAACTGACCGAAGTTAATTTTATCGAGCAGATGGGTTGCCAAATAGATACTCGCTAAATTTTCTGACTTAATACCAGACCACAAAATACTTGTGTCTGCAAAAGGACTAGCATGATCCGGCCTTGGATAATAAAAATTTCCCTGATAGGGAAATGTTCTACGCTGATTGTCTACTTGATCTGTAATTTGCCAGCCTAATTGCAATGCTGCAAAATATACTAACGTTTTGAAAACAGAACCAGGCTGCCGAGTTGCGAACATAGCCCGATTAAAACCTTTAGCCTCAAAGCCAGAAACCACGGCCCTAACCTCACCACGATCAACAGCTATCATACCGCCATTCATACCCGGAAAAACTTTGAGTTCCGCCAATGCCTTATGATTTTTCTTAGAGTATTCTTTAATCTCAGTTAAAACCACATCTCCGACCTTCAGCTTCTTGATAATTTCCTTGAGATGAAAATCAACACCTTTATATGTAGGCATCGTGAGAAATTTTGCTGTTCTCACCAGTGATTCATAAGGAATGGTACCCACTGGAAACCCATAATCAATACCCACTTCAGGCTTCGGACCTTTCGATATGTGCGATACTTTACCAAAATAAAATTGATTAACATCAAGACTTCTAAGCGGTCTAAAAACTTTCGGATCCTCAGTCTTAAAGCCATCCAATAAATATTCTAATCGCGATAAATTTCGCCGCATCATAAGTTGAGCGTTACTCTGCATTTCAGCATCTATGGTCGTATAAACTTTTAAACCGGCATAATTTAGCTCCTCAATACTATCCATGCCCAAAGCATCAAGAATCTCTTTTTTATTCAACTGGCCCTTAATCACCGAAACTAAAGCCAACTCTTTAGATGTAAACTTTCCTTTGACAAATGGTACGGGAATCTTTCTAGCCTCATCATATTGCGCCCTTGAGATCCAACCCATCTCGAGCATACGGCCTATTACATAATCTTTACGAGTATTTGCCTTATCTCGGGCTTTCTCACGGGCCTTTTTCGTGAACTTCGTAAATGGGTTATATCGGCTCGGGGCCTTTACAGAGCCTGCTATAAAAGCTGCCTCAACAAGCTCCAACTTCTCTACCGGCTTATTGAAATAATACCTGGCAGCAATCCCAATTCCATTACCGTTTGAAGTAACATGAAACTGGTTCAAATAGAATTCCAAGATTTCATCTTTGGAGTAAATGCGCTCTAACTGTAAAGCTCTAATCATCTCTTTAAATTTTCGCTTGAAACTATGTTCGCGCCTATCCATAACATTCTTCACAGTCTGCTGTGTAATCGTTGACCCACCTCTGCGGAACTTCATACCCGCCGCGACCCCATCTGCAAAAGCCGAAAAAACAGCAAATGGATCAACGCCAGCATGATTATAAAAATTCTTATCTTCAGAAGCTACCATTGCCCTGATCATATGGGCCGGAATTCTATCTATTGATACATAACTGCGATGGGCATTGTTGAAAAAACTCCCAATCGGAGTTTTTTCATCGAGCGTATATATTGTTGTCTCTTCATTAATTCTAGCCAAGATCGTGGACTTGTGAAGGTCAGAATCATCTCCCCAGAAAACCTGGTAAGCAACGACAGACATAACCCCCAGGCCAGCAGAGACTACAGCCACAAACAAAAGTAAGGCGAAAAATAATATCTTGTTTAAAATAGTCTTGTTGGAAGAGCTCATATTTAAGATAACCTCCTTATTATGAGGATGATTATCCCGTGAAGCGAATATTCTGTCTAGTAAAACAAACGTACCATTAGGTCCGTGCAAGATGGACCTAAGAAGAAACTAAAGGACAGAATTTTCTAACGGCCTTTCTTGGCAGCCTCTTTTAACACAGAACCTGGTCTGAAAACCGGCGCAGTCCTCGCAGGAATCTTGATAGTTTTGCCTGTTTGAGGATTTCTACCAATACGAGCTTTACGCTTGGCAGTGGTAAAAGTACCAAAACCGACAATCTTTACGCCATCTCTTTTCTTAATGTTCTTTTCAACCGTTTCAACAAAAGAAGCTAACCAACGATCACAGTCAGCTTTTGTGTATCCACTCTGTTTGGCCATAGCATCCACCAATTCGGCACGATTCATGAGGTACTCCTCTGCACATAAATTCACGATGTATAATGAAATTGCTTTAAATAGTCTTATCCGTATTATTTGGTGGTTGCAAGCACTTACTATGAATTTGATTAAGATTTTTGAATTATCGATCTAGGCTTGACTTATGCCGGCTTGAAAAACAAAGTTTAATAGCCTAAAAGAATGGCCTTAGGAGGTCATCTATGCCAAGCAACGATCAAGCCCACCAAAACTTTGAGTCACGATTCACCAAAGATTGGCTTGCTCTAGCAGAGCATCTTTATCCCTATGAGTCTATTCCTGTCCATCGAGCATGCAGATATGCCATGTCCGGTAGGGGCAAACTTGTGCGTCCTTTTCTGACACACTTGACCTATTTAGCATGCGGCGGCCTTAACCACAGCGCAAGCATTCAGGCCGAACAGGCCGTTGAGATGGTGCATACATACAGCCTTATACATGACGACCTTCCATGCATGGACGACGACTCGTTACGCCGAGGGCGTCAGACAGTTCACATCGAGTTTGACGAAGCAACGGCTCTTCTAGCTGGCGATGCTCTTCTCTCTGATGCCTTCTGCGTTTTAGGGGGTACAGAATCACTGTCCCACAACCAGCGACTAATGCTGACTCGTTGTCTAAGTTCAGCAATAGGCGGCAAAGGCATGGTTATGGGACAATCGCTAGATATGCAATCATCGAAAGCTAAAATGGATAAAAGTCAGCTTGATAATATCCATATAAACAAAACAGGGCGATTAATAGGCTGCTCCATGGCCATGGGCGCTATATGCGCAGGTAAACTCGACTTAGCTGCCAAGATGCAGGAAGCTGGAGAAAAAATTGGTCTAGCCTTCCAAGTGATCGACGATTTACTTGATGAGTCGAGCCAAACTGGGAAAAGTCAGGGAAAAGACCGCGCTCAAGGAAAACAAACCTATCTATTTACTCTAGAGAAGGGACAAGCTGAACTATACGCAGATAATCTTACAAAAGATGCCATATTTATAATTGAACAAATGGATATCTCTCACAAAGGAATTGTCTCTTACGTAAGCAGGTTGCTTAAAAGAGAGTTCTGACCCTCAAGCCATAAAAAAGACAATGTTTACAACATTATGCTACAGTATACTAAACTAGTATGGAGCAGGGTGATGAATGCTGTCCTATTCTTGTCATTACTGTTTTTTGGCGATATAGCCAACGGTAAAGTATACCAATCATTTTCAAGCATAGCCAATAAGGCTATCCCTGGTGTAGTTAACATCCGAACCACAAGCTACATCCAAAGAGATGGAGTTTACAGCGATCCCTACCAATTCTTCATGGAAGGCAGATTACCCAAAGTTAATAAGAATCATTCCTTAGGCAGTGGGGTTGTCTATAGCAGTGATGGCTATATCTTAACAAACCAGCATGTCATTCAAGGTGCCAGCCAAATAGATGTACTCTTCGCCAAGAATAAAAGAAAAATGCGGGCGAAAGTGGTTGGTATCGATAGGAAAACTGACCTAGCGCTCCTTAAGGTAAAAGCAAGTAAAAAACTCCGCGCACTTGAGTTTGCCAATAGCGCAAAATTGCGGGTTGGAGACATAGTTCTAGCAATCGGCAACCCTTTTGGGTTCGCCCACACTGTAACTTCAGGTATCATTTCGGCAAAAGGACGGGTTTTAGGCGCAGGGCCTTACGACTCATATCTACAAACAGATGCGTCTATCCACCCCGGAAACTCAGGCGGCCCCTTGGTTGACATTCGGGGCCGGGTCGTAGGAATAAATACCGCTGTCAGTGCAAAAGGCCACGGAATCGGCTTTGCTATTCCAGCGAATATCGTCCGCTCGGTCATCAAAGACCTCAAAAAATACGGAAAAGTAATCCGACCCTGGGCAGGTATTGTCGGTAAGAACATCATATCGAACGATGAGCTAGGGGATGAGTACGACCCCACAGGTGTGTATGGGGTCATTGTGGAAAATTTGATTATTGATGGCCCAGCATTCCAAGCAGGACTGCGGATAGGAGACCTAATTATGGGTATGGATGGAAAAAAAATCTTCGATACCAATGAACTCCAGCGCCGACTCTCGATAAAATCACCGGGGCAACGCGCAACCTTGAAGGTCTATAGGCGCAGTAAGGGCTTCCAGTACCTAAATATTGACCTCGGAGAGATCCCGAATGCTCAGGACCTTCCCCAAGAGAAAGACCTTTTTTAATAAAGCTAACTTAGCTATACTCGCCCGGCTTAGTGATCAAAACACCCAAAATGTTGCAGTTTCATATGAAATAGGGACTCATTAATGAATGATAAAAATACGATCAACACCATCAAAGGGTTGATAATAGACGGTGTAAACAAAGCCAAGTCGGGCCATCCTGGAGGAGCAATGTCAAGCCTAGACTTTGCATACCTTCTTTTTACCGAATATCTGCGTTTTGACCCCAAGAATACCAATTGGCTTGGTCGTGATCGATTCATCTTGAGTGCTGGACATGAGTCTATGCTGATCTATTCTCTCCTTTTTATGCAAGGACACCTAACGAAGGAAGATCTTGCATCTTTCAGACAGCTATCTTCTAGAACACCTGGCCATCCTGAGAACCTTGAAACACCTGGCATTGAGTGCACCACAGGACCTCTTGGCCAAGGAGCAGCGATGTCTGTAGGCTTTGCTATGGCTGCGTCTCACTTCAAAAGTAAACTTGACGACAAACTATTTGCCCAAAGAATTTGGTCCATATTAGGCGATGGCTGCATCCAAGAGGATATCACCTATGGAGCCGCATCTTTAGCTGGCCACCTAGGCCTTGCCAACCTTATTTGGTACTACGACCAAAATAAAATCCAAATATCAGGAAAAATCGATAGAGCTTACTCCGACGACACCAAGATGGTTTATGAAGGCCTAGGATGGGAAGTTATTGAGCTTGATGGCCATGATCATCAGCAATTGCGCACGGCACTTGACTGCGCCACCGGAGAGAGAAAGCAAAAACCCTTACTAATTATAGGTAAGACGACGATGGCGAAAGGCGCCTACAGCATGGAAGGCTCCCATGCTACACACGGTGCCCCACTGCCAGCTGACGAGCGCACAAATACAAAGAAGGCTCTAGGCCTAGAAAACGAAGACTTCTATGTTTCAAAGGCAGCTCTCAACCACTTTCAGAGAAATTTTGAGCAAAAAAGCCAAGAGGTCGCAGAATGGGATGAAAGACTGAAAGAATGCAGAAAAAATCACGATTTCGATGCTTACTATAACCACTGCTTTGTTAAAGAGGATTTCACACGGCTCGAACCTTTGCCTTGGGATAAAAGTAAAAAAATTGCCTCTAGAGTCGCATTTGGAAAAATTATAGAGAATTGGGCACACACACTTCCAAATTTAATTGGAGGGAGTGCTGACCTTGAACCCTCAAATATGACCGGAGCCTTTGCAAAAAAGGTTGGAGACTTCTCGAAGAGTGCCCCAGAGAAAAGAAATATAGCATTCGGCGTTAGAGAGTTTCCAATGTCGGCTGTTTGCAATGGTTTAGCGCTGTTTGGAGGTCTAATACCATTTGACGCCACTTTTTTGACTTTTTCAGATTATTCTAGGCCCGCCCTTAGGCTTGGAGCTTTGCAAAAAGCAAGGGTTATTCATGAGTTTACCCATGACTCATTTTACCTCGGCGAAGACGGCCCAACACACCAGCCTGTAGAGCACATTATGTCGCTTAGAATGATACCAAACTTCTATGTGATGCGACCTGCCGACGCCATTGAAACTGAAACTATGATGAAAGCTGCAATAGGCCTCACTACAAATTCTGCAATCTGTTTATCGCGGCAAGGCTTACCTTTTATCGAAACTCGGGAAAATATTTCAGCTAAAGCTATCCGGGGCGCCTATGAGATAACCACCACCGACCAGCCGGAAATCATTATATTCGCAACTGGCAGTGAAGTGCACCTGGCAATCGAAGTAGCTAAAAGGATTGAAAACCAAGAGGTAAAAGTTGTCTCTATGCCCTGTTGGGAGCTATTCCTAGAGCAAGACCAAGAGTATATTGAGGAGACCCTAGCACAACAGGTAACCAAAAGAATTTCTATAGAGGCTGGCTCGACCCTGGGCTGGCAAAAATTTACTGGCAGTGATGGCATCAATATTGGCATAGACTGTTTTGGCGCAAGCGCTCCTGGAAATGACTTAGAGAAAGAATTCGGGTTTACTCCAGAAGCTATCCTTTCGAAAATTAAGGAGAGGTGGGGCTAGAGGCTCCATAAATACTAAAAAAAATTAATATTTATGATGTCTTAGCTTCTTTTAGCCAATGCTGTTATGTGCCTGTAGGAAATATGTGTATAATAGACTCTAGACACATTGGAAAAAAAATCCAGGAATCACCATGCCAGAAGCAAAACCTAAGATCCTGATTGTTGATGATGAAGTTGATATCTGTGACATGATGATGTTCACATTCGACAGCCAGGGCTTTGAAACGTTCACAGCCTACGATGCCGAGGAAGCTTTCAAAGTTGTAAAAGATCAAGATTTAGACATCGTGGTCAGTGACGTCCGCATGCCAAAAGGCGGTGGCATGAAACTGTTGTCTGATATAAAAGAACATAACCCAAAAAAACCAAAGGTATTTCTAATTACCGGCTATTCAGATGGATCAACAGATGACGCAATCCAAGCAGGAGCTGAAGCGGTTCTGGCAAAACCAATCAAATTGAAGGATCTAGTGGACGAGGTCAATAAAGCTCTCGAACTTTAGAAACACCAATTTAATCTTTACCCATCAATGGGAATCCCATAACATATTAGATGTGATCAACAGTTAGCAGAGGTAAAATGAACGACTGTTCTGAGACACCTATGGTGCTGGTAGCAATGCCAAGACTTCGCGACCCAAACTTCCAAAAAACTGTCGTGCTTGTGATGGAGCATAATGCCGATGGTGCGATGGGGTTTATCCTAAACAGACCGGCAGAAACTGATGTCCGCGACTTAGTCGTCTCCAGCGATCTGGAAATTCCCCCAAATATCCAAGCTTGGTTTGGTGGCCCAGTTGGCGACGACAACGGTCTCATTCTCTACAAACCAGATGAAGAAAACACATGGGGCGATATTATAGAAATTTCCTCATCTGAAGAGACTTTGTTAAAGCTTATTGGCCACCATAAGTCTCCAAAAGACTATAACAAATATATGTATCCGTATAGGTTCGTGATTGGGCACTCGGCATGGGAAGGCGGACAACTGGACGATGAAATTAGGTCAGGAATATGGTTACCCGGGCAAATGAACAAAAACCTGTTACTCGACTGCCCATGGCAAGAAATGTGGCCTCGTTGCCTTGATCAAATTGGAGTAAACTCTGCAAACCTTGTCACCTATGAGCAAACATATATGAATTAATTCCCCTAACCCAACCGGCGCTCCTCAACCCTTCGCTCTGAGCTTCTTCTACGATTATGCCTAAAGTATCTCGCAAAAAAACCAGAACCCAAAACCACATAAGGAATCAAGAAACATAGCGGAATTAGCAGTAACTGAATAATAATAACAGGCAAAACAACGAAGAACTTCTCCTGATCTCGACGTTCGCCTAAATGATTGATCATCTTGACGATAGCAGCTTCCTCATACCTCAAACTAGCAGCTTCTGCTATATCATTGTCAGATTCAGAGCCCATTTGCGATCTTTCCTCCACAAACTCCAAATTTTCCCGAATAAGTTTGAGGTCTCCCTGGAGCCGCCGTTTCCGAATTGGTAAAAAGGCATCTGCAGCCTTAACAGCGAGTGTTAAAGCATCAAATGATCGAAAAATCCTATCCCTACTCCGAATTGAAAAAAGATTTTCACTCCCCCCCAAAAACTCAAGGGCTCCAATCACAAACTCGAGGTTGTCATTCTTTGGCTTTTTAAAAGCAAAACTCTTAGAATACACCTGTTCCACCATATTTTTATCATGTAACATATCAACGTCACCAATAAATATTAAAGAACCCTTTTGTCCTGGTTCAGACTTATTCTCTTCAAAAACAGCCGGAAAAAAACCCGTTAACATTCCAGACAACAAGTATTTATTTTCATCTACAACAAGAGAACTCATTAAATCCTCTGGCCTCTGAAAATTCACCAGAACTGACTCTATCGAACCCGAAGCAGCTGTGGTCGTAAGTAGAGGCTGAAATTTAAGCCCTTCTGCAAGTTTTGTAAGGTTAAAAAAACCACCTTCTGCGTACAGCATATCGTCTATAAAAGCTGTGATCTTGAGAGAAGCATCCATCTGTTCATGACCTAGCTTCATAAAAAATGGATAATCAATAATTCTGCCCACCATTTTTACTTTCGCAGCCAGGAGCGAATCACCAACAATTCTATTTCTAGAAAATTTTACACCATAACTATTCAATAGGGCCTCAAGATTACTAGACAGCTGAATCTCATCAACATCATAAACAATAGAATTCATGAATGAAAGCTCTGCTCTAGCAAAAGAGTCAAGAGCCAAAAAGCACCTGCCGCCTCTAACCATGTACCTATCAATAGCCTGCAAAGACTGGTCTCCCAGAGATTTTGGATGAATCACGGCTATCGCAGCAGCATCATTAGGAATAGCGAAAAAATCCTGGGGTAATGACTTTACATCAAAAATTTTTCTTAGTTGGGCAACAAACTCCCAATCAGGCCTGACCCCAACATCCTTAGCACTAACACCTACGACCGGAAGTGACGACAAAATATATAGTACTGGTTTTTCTGATTTTGAAAGCCCCCTCAGTGCAGAAATAATTTTATATTCAACAAACTTCTGAGAATCGGCCTCAAAAGCCGCTATAGTCGTCGACTTATCACCATAACCTATCCGCATCCCCCAATACACCTGCATATTTCCAATCTTGGATCTTCGAATACCATTTTTCATAGCCTTATTTCTGGCAGAGTCCTCGTAGGTCGTATCGACAAAATTAACATCAATATACTCAGGAGCAATATCTCGTATACCCGTCACAAGCTCACCAACCCTAAGAATATGAAAACGATCTCCTGGCGGTAACGATAATAAACTAAGAGGAGCAAAATATTCTATGCTTACATTTGCGGTAAGATCCCCAATGATTTTCTGGCTACCCTCACTTAGTGAAAATAGTGAATCCTCCGTGCTATCTTTCCTTAGCCCGATTAAAATTGCTAAAAAAAAGATGGTTAAGATTGCAAAAACCAGGTATCTAAATAGTCTCGCTATAATCTTTCACCTTTCTGCCTTCAACCAAGTTAATAATAATAAAAAACAAACCGGTAAGACTAATAAGAAAACTAATATTTACTCCATTTACTATCCCATAAAGTAATGGTTCAACATGAAAAAATGGACTAAAAACCCTAACTACAAATGCCGCAAACGTAAATCCAAACTTCGAAAATATTTCTAAAAATATCAATGATCCAACATTACCCAGAATCATAAATATAATTGTCGTCATTAATGCTAACCACTGATTACCTAATAAAGAAAACATAAGTACCGAGAAGGAAAATACATAGCCTGTATATAATAGTACTCCTAAGTACCCCGACAGAAGCGCCGGCAAATCGATATCTCCAAGTAATCCAAAGGTAATGTTAGTTGCTAAAGTCATCAACAACGGCACCATTAACCCAAAAAGATGAGCCGACCATTCAATTATGTTGCTTATACCAAAACTAAGGTCCAGCCTTTTATATGGTATACCAGAAATACCTCCCATGCTTTTTTTAAAAAAGCCGACCCACATAGGCACACAGAAATTAATCATATGCGGTAAAAAACCAACGCACTCAATAACAGTTATTCTATCTTTATTAAAAATCTCAAAATAAAAATATAAATAAGATAGAAAGAAAAGATAAAATATAAAAACGAATATCGAAAAGAAACTCTGTCGGAATATATTAGCAAGTACACAATGAAAAATAAGCATATACTTCAATAGGATTCTTCCTTGAACCGATTAACTATTAAAGAATAAATTT
>MDTC01101456.1_pt1 | contig 11201 bp, 7 predicted proteins | sample 811181 | NCBI WGS metagenome assembly MDTC01 (sample SAMN05326644, study PRJNA326480) | marine metagenome | isolation source: seawater | place: Pacific Ocean: North | collected 2011 | reverse complement strand
GGAGGTGTTCTCACAGCCATTAGTAATAGCACACGTGTTAGTTATGATACGTATATAGCATCTAGTAGTTCATATGTGTTAGATGCCAACGGATTTCCGGGATTATCGGGGAATGCATCATTTCCTCCAAAAACCGTGAACGATCTCACCAATATTCAGTCTATTTATTCTACATCACAAGCATTTTGTGCAGTGGATAATCAAGGAGACATTTATTGTTGGGGAGAAGAACATTTTGGAGGTCATCCTCATAAAGTAGCCGGAACGGGATATTCAACTACTGCGACTGGTGGCTCGTTAGGGTTCTCGAATCCAATTGATAATGAACAACTTCCGCAGAAAGTGCAACACGTATATTCAAATGATGCCGTATTTGCAGCTCTCCGAACAAAAAATGTAGATGGTACAATCAGAACTAGTGTTCGTGTCTGGGGAGATACACAAAGAGGTGGCTTTATAAATCAAAGTGAAGCTGCCATGGATGCGAATAATGAAACTTATTATACCAGAAAAAACGGTGGACATTTTGTAAAGGCATCCGATCAAACAACAACTGTAGACGTAAAAGATGTATATTCCACCCAGTTTGGATTCATAGCACTTCCTCCAGACAATGCAGCGAATAATAATGGAACACCTATTATGTGGGGAGGAAAGGCAAATCAATTGTCTGGAACAGCTAGTGGTTCAGGTGCAAATTACTTACCAATGAACTTAATTCCAACCCAACTTGCTAACTTCAGCCCGTCACTTACTAATTCGGCAATAAAGGTGTTCACGACACGATTCAATTATACGTTCTGGCAAAAAGATAAAAATACAGTTGCACCATTTGGTTTAGCGAGGGAGTTTTTCTTAGGAACTGAACTTGTTAGTCGTAATGACGGCACCGGTTCAAATAAAAACCTCCCTCCGTTAAATAGAATAGTTACATCTACTGATGCGCAAGCTATAACACAAGTTACCCAAGGACGAAGGTATGCGAATGGTATGTATAGATACTCCGTGACACCCGCTCCGTTTTTCACGTTAAATACAGAAAAAACTCAAATCCCAGTTGCGTCAGATACCACTGGCGTTGTTACCGTAAACCCAGCTTATAGTTTTAATACATTAGAATATTCTACTGATTATGGTAATAACTGGATAACATTAGCAGCAGATGGAGGAGTATATAAACTAACAGCATCATTTGGTCTTACCGCACCATATACATATGCACTTCGCACCAAAGATCATAGAAACTTGTATTCTAAAGTAGGATACAATCTCTTTCCTATCGTACGTCGTCCACTTGCACCAACTGTGAAATTCAATGAAGAACAAGGAAATATTGTAATTCAAAGCTTAGGAACAGGTGCTACACGATGGTCCATTACTACTCAAAATGGAACGATCAAGGGAACAACTATACCTCACGTGTTTTCTCCTTCAATAGGTTCTCATCTTCCAGGAACAATATTAGTAACTAATGAAACAGATGATGGAACAGCTTATCAACCGTCTAAAACAAACTCAAAAGCAATGACTGTATTACCACCAGTACCAATGTTCACAGAGAACGAATACACAGGGATAATCACATTAATTTCTAGTTTTCCAGTCCCGGGATATCAATACAGTATTGATTCCGGACTAAATTGGATTGGTCCTATAGCGCATAAACCTTATGGAATAGTGACTTTTATTCAACTTCCTGGAAAAGAAGGGACTGAATATCCTGCGGGTTCAATACTTTTTCAAAATATCTGGAAAGATGGAACGTTAAGTAAGATTACAAGAAGCCAAAAAAACGTTATCTTAATAGATATAACGGTAGTTCCAGATCCGCCAGAAGTATACTATATAAAAGACGGACGTGTGCAATATAAATTGTCTTTTCCTGCAAGACACTTACAATTTTCAGTTGATGCAGGAAAAAATTGGCTTGAGGTTCCAGATGGAGGAAATTCGTTCAAAATACCTGCTGGTGAATACGAACCAGGAGAAGTAAAAGTAAGAAATTATTATGATATCCGTCTTGTATCTGACTCGGTAGTGAATCCATATAAGATTTTCTCCCCGTTTACTTACGTCGATAAAAATGGAACACAAATGTTTAATGTTGACAAAACCATACAAATGTATAACTATTATGTTAATTTATACAAAAAATCAGATCGTCGTAATCGTTACAAAACTCATCTCTACTGCTTTCAACCAGAAAATGTGACTCTTGACTTTTGTGATGCTGGAAAACCAGATAAATCAAAACTGGTGTCAAAAGAAAAAGGATATTCAAGTGCGAATACCCAAACAAATAGGATTGTTAATTTAGTGCGCAACAGTCGTGAATCTAGACATATCGTTTATGGTGAAAACGGGCTCAGTTCTCCATTTATAGACTTTTCATCGAGTGAAGAAACATCGGTCTCAAAACATTATCGCTCTTGTGCTGCAAATTCTGTTCCTATTGTAAATGGGTTAAGAGGAGGCGTTGTTCCTCCGAAGATGCGTAAGAATCAGTTTTAGTAGATAGAAATCATAGTTCTTGAATGTGCGTTTAGAGGTTCATTTAGGAGAATATTTATTTCTTACTAGAGTATATAAGACGGAATGGTGAAGAAACACATGAAGTCCGCTGATGGTCTCTACCATATTAAAGGTGATACATATGAACTTCTTGAGGGTTCTCGTGCTCAGGTGTGGCACAAGAATGCTTTTAAAACTCCTGGAGGTTTAACGAGAAGTCAGCTTTTAAAGAACAAGCATGGAAGAATTGTTTCGCGCAAGAAGCACGGAACTGCCAAGAAGGAAAAGCGTCTTGTCAAAGCTGGTTACACCGCTAAGAAGGGAAAGTTTGGTGCTGTCAAGATTGGAAAGAGCGTTAAGCGCAAGAGATGTCCCAATGGCACCCGAAAGAATAAAAAGACCAAGAAGTGCCAGCGCAAGAAATAAACGTTGTGTTGTAACAAATTAAACATGTAAAAATAGACATGATATATGTCTATTTTTACAATTAATAATATCATTTAGTACTACTTGAAAGAGAACCGTGCACGTAATTCAATGAATGCAATAACTGATTCTAACGAATTTATACATAATTTCTGTGAATCTCGTCTTACAAACAACCAGCCACCAGAAATGTATAATTCGTATACATCTTTGATTATAACTTTTTTCCCTTTGATAATGGGATTCCCGAAAAACAATATTTTTTATAACGTTGCTTGTATGCTAGCATTCAACGGAGTAGCAAGTTTTTATTATCATTATACTTTGTCTTGGATAGGTAAGCAAGCAGACGAAATCTCTATGATTTTGGCAACATATTACGGTATGTGGGGATTACTTAAAATGTATTACATAAACTCAGATAGAAAGATGTTAAACTGGTACAATGGATGGAACACCATATCTATGATAAGTTTTTTGGTATTTAATACCGTCTCTCATTATGATTACTTGTTTCCTTATTTATTTAGCATCTACATATTGACTACCATTCTCATGATACGAACTGTAGCGTTAAAGTACAATTTAGTATATAAGCCTTACTTACTAACGTCTGGGGTAGGGGCCGAAGCATGGATAGTTTCTGAGATTTATTGTACAGAGTTTACAAAGTATGGTCATGTCATTTGGCACTTATTGTTTCCACTCGGGTTTTATTCCTTGGTATTGGCATACGACAATCATTTGAAAACTATGCGCATAACCAAACATTCTATACCATCTCATCCATCTATCAATAACTTATAACATATTGAATATAACTGTTAATAACGTAACACATAATACATTATTAACTATAAAATATCTACTTACGACTATTTTTTCTAATAGATTTCTTTCCTTTTTTTGAGTTACCCTTGCGCTTTCTAGCTGTTTTGTTTTTCTTGTGTGCTTTTCGTTTTTTTACTGTTTTACGTTTCTTATAACTTTTACCACCTTTTTTAGCTCTACGAGTTTTTTTCTTACGCCCTCCATTGTGTCCTACACTGTGGTCAGGATTTTTCTCATCAACAATTTCTCGTTGTCTAGAACGATCTGCTTCTTGTTGACGAATTCGTTGTTGAATGTCTTCATAACTATTTGCTAAGGACACTTTTCTGTCTGCAACCTCTGTCTCAACCTTTGTTTTCTGAGTATTAATTAATTCCAACATGGACTTCAACATCTCTGCCTTATTGGGATTCTCTTCTCCAGTAGGCTCAAATGCTGCATAACCAGTAGTATACTCTCTATTCACGAAATCACTAATAGAATCAGCTTCTTCCAAAAAATCGCTTTGTATTTTATCGTATGCTTTGGAATACCTTCCTCCAGGTTTTAAACTACTCCCTTTACTATTACCTTTCCCAGCTATATTAGTCAAGTAAAACTCTACGTAATCGTTGGTCTTTCCCATTCTGTAGTTATATTCAGCCATAGCAATACTGTCGTTTCCAATGGCGTTATTTACAAATTCTTGTGCATTTACAGACGACCCAAAATACTTACTATGATTGTAATTTTGATCGTTGTGAACATCACTTACGAGAGAACACAAAAATGCAATTATTTCTTCTTTGTTTGTTGTCAAACGCTGGATTTTTGATTTTAATTCACGCACACGAAAGTTTTCAAGGAAATCTTCATTTGTTCTTGGTATGTAAACATTGTTTTTATCACTATCGGTGCTAATCACTGAAGATGGTTGAATTAACGATTTACCGAGTTTATTTAAATAAAAGGTTTCAAACAGTTTACGGAGATGATGCATAAACTGGTCATTGTTTACGATTTGGTCAGGATAATTGTCTACTAATCGCGTGATGATTTCACGTATTCTTGATTCAGACAAGTCTGGACCAATAAAGTTCTCCTCTTTTTCATCCAAAAATACTTCTGCACTGGCTTTTTGTAAAAGCAGGTAAATGATTTTTTCGTGTTCTGCCAGGATGTTATCAATAGAATGACGAATACCAGTTGATTCCATAAGAGTTCCAAGAGCCTGTTTTTGTTTAAGTATTAAGTCATATATACTAGACGCTACCATAAGTCCATTTTCTTTATATCCAGACGCAATAGCACCTGCATCAGTTCTCAAGTTAAGTGCAAACTCTTTTGCGCCATCTAAATAAACTTTTCCCATATCTGATAACTGTTTTATATAGTCTCCTTGAACATTGAATATGTGACCAAGATTCTCTTTCATGTTACGTAAATCATCTGCAGCCGTCTCTGCTTTTTCTTTAATGCTAGCAAAATTGGTATTTACATTGGATAATTGTCCTGCAACTTCTAGTGCTTTTTCTTGGAAATTGTTTAAAATGCTGGATAGTCTATCTTTTATAGACATATCCACTACTAGCTGTTCATTTGTATCACTAACAATCTCTTGACTCAAGGACTGAAGGATAGCTACCACTTGTTGGTCATTCATTTCTTCACTCTCCTGTGGGTTTATATCAACATTTGCTTCTGACATTGGAAAATAGTATATATTAGATAGATATATTATTTTACTTGTAGTGAGTTGATTTATCAACGATTATTTATTTTATTTATTTTCACGTTTATCTCCTTCTTTACTAAATCCATAGTTAAGTCTAGGAAGTTGTTTAGACTCGTATGGTAATGTAGGAAGGTCTAAAGGTTGTGGCAGAGTATTTACATCACGCAAATATTTGTTATGTGCAATTAGCGAAGAGTATACACGTGGAACCGCATCTTCAATAACCAATGTGTTTAATTGACGTATCTGATCAGTAATATTAATAGAAATGTTTGTGGCATGCTGTAGAAAAATACTTCGCATAATAATGTGTAATGTATCTGTGTTTTGATTTGCAATGATAAATTGCTCGTTTGATTTTCTGTATACACCTGCTTTTATACCATTTTGGATTATTTGCATATTTTCTTTAGAAAAGAATGCTTTGGACAGATTATTCTCACACCAGACACCTTTTGTGGCGTCCCTAAAAGTAGCTGGAACGTTCACTGGCATTTTATCATACATCTTAAACAATGCATCAGTATCCATCTCAGGCTCAAGAACATTCACACGGCCATTGTTTTTTATTGAACTATACTTGCTCATTATAACTAACTGTCTAACTATATACTATAGTTTGATAATTTATTTTAGGGGCTTACGTTAATATATTTGCATATGTATATATAGAGATCAGTATGTTGTTTTTGAGCACTTTAGGACCATTTCAAAAAAATGTAGTTATTGTTGCATGCGTAGTATTAATCGTAGTTCTGGCGATCATAGCTTACTACTTATCTCAAGGAAAAAGCGATCAAGCATGGCCTCCATCTGTATCTAATTGTCCCGATTATTGGGAGGACCAAAAAGGAGATGCATCACAGTGTTACAACGTCCAGCGTCTTGGAAAATGTGGTATCGGGCCATATGATTTAAGAAATTGGAACAAACCTAGAAACGCGTGTGAAGCAAAAGGAATAATGGAAAAATGCAAGCTTACCTGGGACGGTATTACTAGCGTAGATGCTTGTTCTACTACTTACGAAAATCGTGCCAAGAGAAACGGAACGTGGTAAATAATTATATCATTTGTGTTGTAAATAAACATAAATATAATAATGAGATATGTATAATATGAATACACTCGATATTAATACTATACTTTTACGAAATGAACTTTCAAATAAAATAAAAGATTTTCTTGTTCATTTTGAAGAAAACAAAAGAGACCTCACCATAAAAAGAGGTCTGTATCTCTACGGTTGTCCAGGCGGAGGAAAAACTACGTTTATAAAAAACCTTTTGAAGGATTTAAATTATGATACATTGCTGTATGATGCAGGGGATATAAGAAATAAATCCGTAATAGAGAATATTACAAAACACAACATGACAGATACAAATATAATGAGCTCTTTCACGAACAAAAAACAGCATATTGCTATTATAATGGACGAGATAGATGGAATGAACAATGGTGACAAGGGTGGTTTAAATACGCTGATTAAACTTATACGACCAAAGAAAACAAAGAAACAGAAGTTGGAAGACACAACCAATTCTCCTATTATTTGTATTAGCAATCATCATGCAGACAAGAAAATAAAAGAACTTATGAAGGTCTGTGAAGTATTTGAGCTTCCTATCATAGAACGTGAACATATACAAGAAATAGTCACGCAAACCATGCCAAAATTAGATGAACATTGTAAACAATACATATGTCATAACATACAAGGCGATTTGAGAAGATTGAGCTTGATTATTTCAATATATAATAAAAACAATGAGCGCGTTTGTTTAGATGCTCTAATGACTATATTATTTCCAAAATCTTATAACGACGATACAAAACAAATTACATATAATTTGTTTACACAACCATACACCATTTATCAACACACTGATATTATGAACGAAACTGATAGAACAATTGTCGGTTTGCTATGGCATGAAAATATAATTGATTTATTGGAAAAACAAGACAAAAATACGTCTATTGAGTTGTACACGAAACTTTTAGATAATATATGTTTTGCAGATTACATAGATCGCGTGACGTTTCAAAAGCAGATATGGCAATTCAACGAACTAAGTTCTTTAATTAAAACTTTTCACAATAGTAAGATATTACATGACGCAATTCAAGATAATACAATTATAAGACAAAAATTATCTTCAAATAATATTCGTTTTACAAAAGTGCTAACTAAATATTCTACTGAATATAACAACTCACTTTTTATCCAGAATTTATGTCAGCAAATAGGAATGGATAAAAAAGATATGTTTGTATTTTTCAAATCATTGAATGCAGACAACAACACAAACATTGAAACTGAAACTACGATATTGTTTGAAAACTATGATATAACAAAACTAGACATCAATAGAATAACCCGATATTTAGAAAAACATGTAGTAGAAAGCAAAGCAAAGGTATGTAATATAAACGGTGACGATATTGATTCTGGAGTTGGTGCTCTTGTAGATGAATCTAATATTGAGGAGTAGATTTTTTACGATAAGACATCATAGACAGTGAATAATAAAGAAATGTAATACGAATCATGTTAATATACGTAAAATATAATATCTATTTATATTAACTTGATAATGGCAAAGTCAAAATTAGATGAAAAACGAGAAAAAAGAAAAAAGAAGGAAAAGAAATCTCCTTTATCAAAAGCACTTGAACTCGTTATCAACACTCTGAAAAGAGCAATTGAAATTTTCATTATGATATTTATTGGAACATTAGTAGTAGCACAGTCTCGGTTGTCGCAAACTGGATTACTTCCTGATTGTTTAACTGCTGAACCATATCAACCTGGTGAGGCAAATCCAGAGCAAATACATCTAGATTATATCTCAAACAAAGATGCATCAGGTGCTATGCGTTCTATCAAAGCTACGTATCCCCTCAATTACAATATCAAAGTTATACACAATTCATATATGTTCAGAGTTATTAAAACACTTACAAAAGGACCTGATTCGTCAACAATTGGAAACTACCTCGGTATTTGTCTTACTATCATGACACAAGCTTATATATCGGTGCACAATTCTATTCTTAGCACCTTAAACTCTCTTTTACCAGAACTTGTCATTGTGCTTCTAGGAAATCTGTTCGTTGCGATAATAGGACTTATCGCCTTTTTATTTTCTTTTTTTAAGGGTATATTAGCATTTTTCCAAAATGTAAAATATTTTTATTACGATAAAGAACTTATTGATGTAGATGGAGCACAAGAAACAAAATGGAATGAGGGTGAGTTTGGTATGTGGGACACATCAAATACGTGGAATTGGTTATGGACTGTCTTGATTTACATATCTCTTCTTATTGGTTTATCTATTATTATTCCTACGTGTTTGTTATGGACGTTCTTGGTGGGATTGACTGTATTCTTTATGCCGTTCTTTTTGATGAGAATATACTCTACAGAAGACGACATTAACGAAGCTATCAACAAAAAAGCCGATGAAATGACACACGGAGGAGACGGTGATATCATGAAAGGTGGTGCAGATAATGAAGACGAAGATGAAGCTGAAAATAAAGAAGAAGAAAAAGATAGCGAAGATGAACAAGGAAACGCAAGTGACGAAGAAGGTGAAATTGTAAACGGGCAGCCACATCCTGGATTGCCAAAACGATTCTCGCCTATTTCTCACTTTAAGAAGTTTATTAAGGTGTATAAACACGTATTACTCTACATATTTGCTTTGTTTTTGATTTTGGATGTTTTCTCCATTTTCGGACCTTATGCTATGGCAATCACCATATTTGCAATCATAGTTGTTTGGTATTTTGGCTCTTTATTTGAAGCATATAAAAGTAAAGATGCTGACAAGTTTACCACATTTTTAATGGGAACAAACAGAGCAAAGAAAGAATGTAAAGTTCCTTTCGTTCCAAAAGAACCAGAAATAGAAGATAATAGAAAATGGTACTTTTTGTGGTTATTTTAATAAATATATTCCAGTCTAATAAGACATAAATAATAAATTTATTAGTTTAATGAGTTTATTATTTAGAACTATAGTGTTGTATTTCTATATAAAGTGTTTCATGGGAAAGAAAACAAATAAGGGTAAGGGAAAATCTCACGCACAATCGGGAAATAAACAAATTCATTCTACTAATAAGTCTGGTGGTGAATATGATCATTTACCATTTGTAAGTATATGTACTCCTACGTTTAATCGTCGCCCTTTTTGGCCAATGGCAATCAAATGTTTTGAAGATTATACCTATCCAAAAGAAAGAATGGAATGGATTATTGTAGATGATGGTTCTGACCCCATAGAAGATCTTGTAAAACATATCCCTCAGGTAAAATACTATCGTGAGGAAAAACAAATGATTCTTGGTAGAAAAAGAAACTATATGCATGAGAAAACAAAGGGTGACATCATTATTTACCAAGACGATGACGATTATTATCCCCCAGAACGTGTTAGCCATGCAGTTGAAAAATTAATGGCCGATCCAAATGTTATAGCAGGTGGTTCTAGTATCTTATTTTTGTATTTCAAGCACATTCAACAAATGTTTAGATTTGGTCCATATGGAAAAAATCACTCGACTGCAGGAACTTTTGCATTTAAAAGAAAGCTTTTGTCTATGTCAAAATATGACGATTTCAAGGCTCTAGCAGAGGAAAAGGATTTTCTAAAAGATTATACCATACCATTTGTTCAGTTTGATCCTTTAAAAACCATTCTAGTATTTTCTCATAATCATAACACATTTGATAAGAAAGAATTGTTACAACAAGGAAAAGATGGAATTACCCCTACTCAGCGTCCTGATAATCATGTAAAAGTTGAAGACTTTGTAAAGTCCCCAGAAATATATGATTTTTTTATGAAAGACATTGATGGTATTCTGGATAAATATGAACCGGGTAAGGTAGAAAACAAACCAGAAGTATTGCAACAAATGAAAAATATCACTGAAGTAAGAAAACAAGAACAAGCTCGTTTAGAAGAAATGCATTACAAAGCAATGCAAGATAATATGGTTAAAGAAGCATTGAATAATATTGAATCTGAGAAAAAAGATATCCAGCATAAAATGTACCTAATGACAATGGTAAACAAAAAGATGATTGAGAAAATGAAGAAAATGAATGAAGTAATCAACAACATGCAATTAGATGAAGATACATTAAATACAATTAACCAAGCAGAAACATTAGAAGAGCCTCCAAGCGTTGAAGTAAGAGAACTTAAAATTCAATTAAAGCAATCAGATTACCACACCACGTATAATAGTGATTTTGTTGGTTCTTTATTAGACTTTATTAATGGTAATACTAGAATAGTTGGCACTTTGCGAGTAAACGATAAGTTCGATGTCAAAATGGAATTACCTGAACAAGTATGTCAATATGAATATATGCCTCATGTATCAAAAATAAGCGAAAATGATAACATTCAAAATGTAATCAATTATCACATCAACGCTCGCAATGGTTCTCTAGCCACAAAATCCAATTACTCAAGCAATCCTGCTATTAATAATAATGTTTCATCTAATATAGACATTTCACCTGATGACATCAAGACTGTAATGGAACAAGCAGAATGCAATGAACCCACTGCAACAAAGGCTCTTTTTAATGAAAATAATGATGTTATTAGTGCCATAATGAACATAGACAATTATACATGTGACTCTTTTGAAAAGCCAGTGAATAACGCCAATACAGCCAATGTAGAAATT
>MDTC01266396.1_pt1 | contig 11202 bp, 9 predicted proteins | sample 811181 | NCBI WGS metagenome assembly MDTC01 (sample SAMN05326644, study PRJNA326480) | marine metagenome | isolation source: seawater | place: Pacific Ocean: North | collected 2011 | reverse complement strand
CCAAAGCACGAGGGCCAGCCTGCTACGATGCGCTGAATAACAGGATCCGTTTCGTAAGTGAGATGATCAAGTATTTCGCGGCCAGCTACTGCCCCGAGAGCGTCGATCATTCCCTGGACAGAAATACGAATTCCCGGCAGATTCAAACCCAATGGGCTTCCCCAGACCTCGTCTGATATACCCATCACGCGGATTAGCCCATCAACCGCTTGCTTCGGGCTATTCAGCGCAACCTCCGTTTCCAGAGGTACAGGTATGTTGCTGTCAATACCGGCGAGAGGTTCACGGATCATGCCCGACAAGAAACCACTCGCCGCTCGATTGGGCGCGCCCGGCCTCACAGACACTGTCATCAGTCTAAGTGTCCTTATAGAAATAAGACCGCGACGTGCCAGGTCAGCGTATAACGTCTCTAGTATAAGTTTCTGAGCGCCATAGCTATTTTGCGGATTCGGACGAATATCATCAGTAATAACCCGAGGCAATGGAAACTCGGGCGTTGCACCGTAAACGGCGAGTGAGCTGGAAAATACAAGAAGGGGTTTATTATTCTCTTGCGCGAGCCGTCTTCCCAGAGCCATGCCTGCATTTACGTTTACTTCAAGACCAAGCTCTAAGTCAGCCTCGCATTCACCACTCACGGCACTCGCAAGGTGTATCACTGCATCGACACCTTCAAATATTTCGTGCCGCTCTCGGATAATGGAAAGTAAATCACCTTCGATCGTCTCTACCCCCCTAGCCCTAAAATATTCAGGGATTACCCGGTCTATCACACACAGTGACTCGATAGAGACGTGGTCGCCATTTATGACCCAGCGATCAGACTCTAGCAACGCGCCTATCAAGCGTTGACCCAAAAAACCACCGCCGCCGGTTACGACAATTCTGGCCACAAGACACCCCTTTTCATTATGATGTGATCGAATTCTTGTCTACCAGATAACCGCAACGATCGACAAGACCAACGAGATATTAAGGAGCTCTCCTATGCAAACTCTGGTCATTGGCCTTGGGTCAATGGGCTTTGGTGCCGCCGTTTCGTGCGTCCGTAGTGGTATTTCCACAACTGGATTCGACCTAGACCCTGATGCGCTCGAACGATTCGAATCTGCAGGAGGGAACACCACCAAATCACTCGACTCGATAGCCAACATCGACTGCGTGTTAATCTTCGTCGTGAACGCAAGCCAAGCCGAATCTGTGTTATTCGACAGCCAACTGCTCAACCGTTTGAATCCTGATGCCCTGGTCATCAACTGCGTGACCCTCGCTCCCTCAAAAGCAACCGAGATCGGATCCCGGATAACTAGTCAGGGTTTCCAATATATCGATGCGCCTGTGAGTGGTGGTGCCGCCAAGGCGTTGGAGGGACGGATGTCGATCATGGCATCGGCTTCGCCCCAAGCAATGTCTCAAGCAAAACCTGTCTTTGATGCGATCTCTGAACATATTTTCGAGCTGGGAAACGATGCCGGACAGGGCTCACAGATGAAATTGATCAACCAACTACTTGCGGGAGTTCATATCGCGGCTGCGGCGGAGGCGATGAATCTCGCGGCTGGGCTAAAGATGGATTTGCACCAAGTAATCGACGTGATCAGTAAATGCGCCGGCTCATCGTGGATGTTTGAAAACCGTGCTCCGCACATCGCTGATGGCGACTACACACCACTCTCGAGCGTAAACATCTTTGTGAAAGACCTAGGAATAGTTACCCAAGAGGCGGAACAAAAAAATGTAGTCACTCCCCTATCGAACGCTGCCCTTGCTCTATACAACAAAGCATCAGAATCAGGCCTTGGCGCTGAAGATGACAGTGCGGTCGTTAAAGTCCTCGCCGAACGATCAGGCATCAAATTACCAGGAAGTAGTTCATGAAACTGGGTTGTATCGCCGATGATTTTACGGGAGCGACCGACCTGGCTGGGCTACTAAGACGCAGCGGCGCGTCGGTGACGCTACACTTTGGCCTGCCAACAAGACCATCTGGTGGACTATCAGATATCGAAATTGTTGCGCTTAAGTGCCGAACTGAACCGGTTGAAAAAGCAGTGAAGGATTGCTCTATTGCCGCGGATTGGTTAGTTGCCGGCGGTGCCACACAGCTGTACTGGAAATATTGCTCAACCTTTGATTCGACGGAGACTGGGAACATAGGACCTGTCGCGGAAGCAATCATGAAAATCACCCAACAAAGTCAGGCGCTATACTGCCCGGCTTTCCCAGAAAATGGTCGGTCAGTATTTATGGGCCACCTCTTCGTAGGTAACCAATTACTGAATGAATCCAGTATGAAAGACCACCCACTGACCCCGATGACAGACGCAAACCTAGCTCGGATACTGGCTCCACAGGTCAAGGCATCGGTCAGTGTCTGGAATCGTGTCGCGCAAAAAAACGGTTCTCCGATTCCGCAAGAAAAGCACGTCATCGGTGATGCGGTTGAATTTTCGGATCTTGAGTTTCTCGCCAGGAATACACCATCGAATGTATTGCTCACCGGAGGAAGCGCGCTGGCGATGCCGTTGCCAGGGATTTTGGGAATCGCCTCCACTGAGAATTTTTCCGACCCTCATGTTCAAGATCGAGCGATAATTCTGAGTGGTAGCTGTTCACAAATGACTCAACAGCAAGTCGATCTCTACCGCCAGCGACATCCTAGCTATCAGATCGAACCCGAAAGCCTAGGTTCAGAGGAAATTAATACCTGTATCTCTTGGATTAAATCGCTACCATCTGACGCGGTTCCGCTCATTTATGCTACAGCATCACCTGATTCAGTGAAGGCCTCCCAAGCAGCCCTTGGTGTCACTGAAGCCGGTACAATTGTTGAGAAAGCCATGGCTGAAATCGCAAGCGCTGCTCATCAACTCGGAAAACGACGGTTTGTAGTGGCTGGGGGAGAAACGGCCGGAGCCGTGACCCAAGCGCTCAACATTGACGAAGTCATCATTGGTCGAGAAATCTGTCCGGGAGTGCCTTGGGTCTTCAGTATCTCATCAGGGGATCCGGTTGCTCTGGCACTGAAAAGTGGAAACTTTGGAACTCCGGATTTTTTCAGCGACGCTCTCGCCATTCTGGAGGACATATGAAAGACGTGAGAGAACACATATGCGACTTCGGATTGAGCCTCTACCAACGAGGGCTCACGCACGGAAGTACCGGCAACCTCTCAGCACGTCTCCCTGACGGTAATCTTGTGGTAACACCAACCGGCAGCTCTCTCGGCCGCCTAACGCCCGAGTTATTAAGTGTGATCAGCCCGGATGGAAAGCTTCTATCTGGTCCCAAACCCACAAAAGAGGTACCGCTCCATCAGGCTTTTTACAATACACGAGCGGACAAGGCAGGCGCGGTTGTGCACTTGCACAGTTGCTACTCGACGGCTCTATCACTTTTACCGTGCGACGATATCACGGATTGGTTACCGCATCTTACGCCGTACGGGATCATGCAGCTGGGTAAGGTACGACTGATACCCTACTTCATCCCCGGAAGCTCTGAAATTGGACGCACAATCGAAGGCCTTGCGGGAAAACATGCCGCGGTGATGCTCGCAAGTCATGGCCCAGTCATTTCCGCAAAAACCCTAGAGGCGGCGGTGTACGCAGCGGAAGAATTGGAGGCCACGGCTAAACTTGCCTACCTGACACGTTCGCTCGAACCAAATATTCTGAGCAACGAGCAGGTACAGGAGATAGTAAAGCAGTACAACGTGGAGTGGGACTGATGCCGACATTCTCAGCCAATCTCGGATTTCTTTGGCGGGAACATACATTAGCAGACGCCATCCGGGCCGCACACACCGCTGGTTTCAATGCGGTCGAGTGCCATTTCCCATACAACGAACCCATTATGGATGTGTGCGAAGCGCTCGAATCAACGGCAGTTTCAATGCTTGGACTGAACACGATACGCGGCTCACTAAATGCTGGCCTTGCGGCCCTACCGGACAAGATTCCCGAGGCCAGACAAGCGATCGATCAGGCCTTTACCTATGGGTCGCAAATTAGAGCACAGAATGTGCATGTAATGGCTGGAAAAATTACAGGTCCGTCAGCTGAAACGACTTACTTGGAGAATCTACGGTACGCCTCTGATATCGCGTCGCGACATGACATGTCGGTATTAATCGAGCCCCTCAACCCTTTCGATATGCCAGGATATTTCTTGAGAGATACTGTCCATGCGTGCGACCTGCTTGAAACCCTGAACTGTTCCAATGTAAAGCTGATGTTCGATTGCTACCACGTAGGCCGGACCGAGGGTTACGTGATCGAGCGTTTCAGGGCATGCTACTCATTTATCGGCCACATTCAATTTGCGTCGGTCCCTGATCGCGGACCACCCGATTCTGGTGAATTGGATTACGAGACCATATTTAGAGCGATCGATCGAAGTGGGTGGAAGAAACCATTGGGCGCAGAATACATAGTCGAAGGCTCCACTGAGGATACCTTGAGCTGGATGCATGGCCCCAACCACACCAAGCAAAAATAATGCAAATAGCGATACTTGATGATTATTTTAATAGGGCGAGGTCCTTCGCTGACTGGGACTCTTCAGATGCGTTAACATTCACATTCTTTGACTCGCATATTCCAAGCACTGATGAGCTGATCGAGATACTTCTGCCCTTCGACGCGATCGGAGTGATGCGGGAGCGAACGCCATTTCCACGCGAAATCATCCAAGCTTTACCAAACCTGAAACTAATCGTAACGTCAGGTAAGCAAAACGCGGCGATAGATCTTGACGCGGCCCGAGACCGTGGAGTAATTGTTTGTGGTACATCCTCCCCGGGCCACGCCACTGCAGAGCATGCGTTTATGCTGATAATGATGCTTTGTCGAAAAGCTGTGCCACTGATCAATGGCCTCAAAATCGATAACGTCTGGCAACCTGTTATGGGGCGGGATCTTCGGGGCAAGACATTAGGTATTGTTGGGCTCGGCAGGTTGGGAAGTCAGGTAGCCACGCTTGGTCTAGCGATCGGGATGGACGTTCTAGCCTGGAGCAGTAACCTAGATACGGAAAAAACCGTCGCCATGGGAGTCACGGCGGTATCAAAATCTGAGTTATTCTTACGATCAGATTTTGTGAGTGTCCACTATAAACTCTCTGATCGCAGTAGAGGTCTTATTGGAGAGGATGAGCTCAGTCTCTTGGGCTCAGACGGTTATATCGTCAATACCTCAAGAGCCGAAATCATCGACCAGGAGGCACTTTTACGCTGCCTAGATGCCGGCACTCTGGGTGGATTAGCCACGGATGTTTTCCCAGTAGAGCCCGCCAACAATTCGGATAGCCTTGTGGCTCACCCAAGAGTATTGGCAACCCCACACGTAGGCTACTGTACCGAAGAAACCTTCACCGTTTTTTATCAGGAAATGCTCGCCACGTTTGAGTCCTTCCGAGAGGGCTCCCCGATAAATGTCATCAGCTAGTCAGACCGTTCCGGCTCCAAAAGTGGATCCCTCATCGGTCAGTCATACACGCCTGACTCGAATCACCCCCTCTAGATTTGAAATAACGTCCAAAAGTTCGTCAGTGACCGGCTGATCTAGATCCATAATGTTGTAGGCGATCTCGTTACGGCTCTGGTTCACTAAATCGATAACATTGGCGCCTGTTGCGGATATCTGCGCGAGGACGCTACTTAATACATTCGGGACATTGGAGTTAGAGAACGTTAAGCGAAAGTCCGAGCCTCTGGTCATTGACGTATCAGGTAAATTGACCGAATTTTTTATGTTTCCGTTCTCTAAAAAATCGATCAGTTGATCAGCGGCCATAACTGCGCAATTATCTTCCGCCTCACCCGTACTCGCTCCGATATGTGGCATTGGCAATACCTTCGGATGACCAATCAGTTCGGGGGTTGGAAAATCTGTCACATACCCGCCGATCTTGCCGGTGTCCAGAGCACTGATGACGTCATTTGCATCGATGATCTCCTTCCGGGCAAAATTCAACAGCTTTACTCCATTCTTCATTCTTGAAATGGATCCAGAGTTGATCATGTTCTTCGTCGCTTCAATTGCCGGCACATGAAGTGTTATGTAATCAGCGTCCCTCAGTAGCGCGTCGAGACTTGGCATTTTTTCAACGCGGCTAGATAACCGCCACGCCGCCTCAACGGAAATCGCAGGATCGTACCCAATAACACGCATCCCGAGATCCAAGGCCATATTCGCCACCAGTGAGCCGATTGCCCCAAGACCCACAATACCAAGCGTCTTTCCGTATATTTCCGACCCAGCGAAACGTTTCTTTTCAGACTCTAATAACGGATCAAGATCATCAACTGTATGACCCGCTAGTCCGTCAACAAACTTTAAGCCACCAAAGATGTCCCGAGACGACATCATCAACCCAGCGCAGATCAGCTCCTTGACCGCATTTGCATTGGCGCCGGGGGTATTGAAAACAACAATACCCCGCTCAGTCAGCTGCGGGATTGGGACATTATTCGTGCCTGCGCCGGCCCGAGCGACAGCAACCACCGTGTCGGGTAATTCGTCAGTCGTTAATTTATAACTCCTCAACAAAATACCCGCAGGCTCTGAACTTTCCGCGGACACCGAATAGTGTGAGCTATTAAATCGAGCGAGACCAGTAGGCGATATCGCGTTGTATGTACGTATAGAAAACACTGTTCGTTTATCCTCTGAAAACGACGGTTGCATAGGCCCAATCAAGCCAATTCATTAAAAGTTTGACATCTGTTTTTTCGATGGTGGCGCCGCACCAGATTCTTAATCCGGGAGGAGCGTCTCGGTAGGCACCAATATCGAACGCAACACCCTCGCTCTCAAGTAATTTTGTCATCTCTTTGACCTGATATGGGGTAGCCTCTACAGATAGACAAACGCTCGTGTTAGACACTGTGTTCTCATCCTGCGCCAAGAAACTCAACCAATCAGACTTACTGACGAAATCAGCGATAACTGCGAGGTTTTCTTCTGAGCGACGGATAGCCCCCTTAAGACCACCTATAGAATCAATCCATCCCAGGGCGTCTAAATAATCCGCAACACATAACATGCTAGGCGTATTGATCGTCTCACCCCGGAAAATACCGTCTATGACCTTACCCTTTTTTGTCAGCTTGAAGATCTTCGGTAATGGCCATGGTGGTGTATAAGTCTCGAGACGCTCAACTGCTCTCGGGCTCAGAATAAGCATCCCATGCGCGCCCTCGCTACCTAACACTTTTTGCCAACTAAATGTTGTGACGTCGAGCTTTGACCAAGGCATCTCCATGGCAAAGACAGCTGACGTGGCGTCGCAAAAAGTTAACCCCTCACGATCTTGCGGTATCCAGCCGCCATCCGGCACCTTGACACCTGACGTGGTTCCATTCCATGTGAAAACGATGTCGTTACGCTTATTGGCCAAAGATAGATCTGGAAGCACACCATAGTCCGCTTCATAAATATTTACATTTGGTAGCTTCAGATCCTTGACGATGTCGTTTAGCCAAGTTTTACCGAAGGACTCCCACGCAAATACGTCAACACCACGCGCTCCTAGCATCGACCACATCGCCATCTCAAACGCGCCCGTATCAGATGCGGGGACGACCCCCACCAAATAATCGTCTGGAAGACCTAACAGCCGTTTTGTCTCTTCACAAACCTCCCGCAACGCTGCTTTACCAACTGATGACCGATGAGAGCGTCCCAATGTCCCTACACAGAGAGCTCGCAACTGATATCCCGGTCGCTTGGAACATGGACCGGAAGAAAAGTTTGGATTGTTTGGCTTTATCGAGGGTGCATTTAAGGTATTCACAATCTATCCAATTAAAAATAAATGAAGGCGCGGGAGGATAAGCTACTCAGCGCAAAGGTCAACTAAACATCAGATTCGTTGCGCAGGAAATTTCCAATTGCTGCCATTTTTACCACCAACATCTCATTATCTGCAGCGTCTCCGCTAATTTCTCGTAGTCATAGTGAGACTAAGAACCACCGACGAGGAAGTGTCGATCATTTTTTGTGGGTCTTGAGAGAGAGTTCTGAGATCTTGTCTAACGTGTAGAGCTCCGGGAAGTATTTACGGCTCCAAAAAAGGAATCCAAGACTCATGATACCTCCCGCTAACACAGTAAGCGTGGGACCAATCAGTCCAGCTAACGCTCCTCCGCGCACATCACCCCCCTCGTTACTTGTTTGAATAAATAACATATTCACAGCCGCAACACGTCCACGTAAATTCTCAGGCGTAGCGGCCTGAACTATACCCATTCGTATGTTGACGCTAACCATGTCTGAGGCACCGTAGAAGAAAAGAGCCAGCAGTGATAAGACAAAAATCTCTGAGACCGAAAACACCAGAATAGAGCTCGCGAATACGATAAGAGAGATCCAAAGTTTGACACCCGCACCGTTTATTTCATGACGTCTCGACGAGAGAAATAATCCCATCAGCACGCTACCGATCGCCGGCATTCCTCGCATCAATCCGAGTTCCTCTGAACCTACGTGAAGGATATCCGCGGCAAATACAGGTAGTAAAACCATGACTGAACCGAGACCGACCATCAATAGATCGATAGTGAGGCCACCCAGAATTACTGGTTTATCGCGAACGTATTTGATACCAGCAAGGAGCGTCGCCAATCTATCATCTTTCTCCCGCGGAATTTTAATTGACGGGATAAAGAGATAGCCGATCAGGGTAGCGGCCGAAACTAGTGCGATGACATTATAAATCTCTCGATCTATCATCAAAATTAAATATCCGGCAATAACTGGCCCTACGATGGATGCCCCATTCCCGGTTGTACTAGACATCGCGATCGCCCTGTCCAAAAGCTCGGGCGATACGATATTCGGAAGGATGGCGTGAAGAGCAGGACCGTGAAACGTGCGTCCAATGCCGTGCAGAAAAATCAAACCATAGAGAGCAAAAAGGTCAGGATCTTCCTTGATCAGGATTCGCGCGATGCCGATCACCGCCGACGCCTCTAAGATGGCACAGACTCTGACTACCCAAACTCGAGGGAAGCGGTCGATTGTGTAACCCGAGATAAAAAAGAACGCGTAGACAGGGATTATCTGCATAAGGCCAACCAGGGCGAGGCTCCATGGGTCGCCTGTTAGCTCATACAGGTGCCAACCAATAGCAACTGTCAGCATGGTATTGGCGATCCCGAGAGTAATCCGCGCGGTCAGATAACCGACAAATGCATCAGATAGAAGACTATTCAATCGGGTATTCCGCTCGTCGAGCAAACAAACGGGATTTTACCGCGTGCTGAGGCTCCTCTACTTCGCCAAAAAAGTCCTCAATAATTACAAAATCGTCTCCAACGGAACTTCTAAGCTCGCCGGATTTTAATAAGAAATTTGGATTACTGGGTTTCCCAAAACGTTCGTTCCCGTCGCCAAATGTCTCGTAAACCAAAAAGCCTCCCGGACTTACCAATTCAATGATATTTATTAGATGGGGTCTATACAGGTAATTCGACACCAAAACTATGTCGTAAAGATCGCCTTCCATTGGCCAAGTGGCTCGCTCAAGATCGATGCATAGGAACTGGACATGGGTATCCTTAAAATATTTCGACAACTCGGGATTGTGGTCTACAGCAGTAACGTCAGAGGCTATATTCGATAACAGAAAACTATGCCTGCCTGCACCTGAGGCGATATCAACGGCACGCCCGACGGAACGGCCAACAGAATCTAGTGTTTTCTTTATCCAATTAGACGGGTCTGATCGTCTATGAGGGTTTACGGTCACACAACCAACCAATAAATTAGCAACGCACCAACAACAAAGCCCTCAATCCAGCAGAGACCAAGAGCCAAGATCGGTCTCTCTTGAATTAGTTGTCTAAGTAATTCTGCAAACATGTTTTAATTTTATCACTGATGCACGAGCGAGGTTGCCTATCACAACGCAAACGTGATCACCAAAATCGTCAGTATTAACGGGTCTACCATTGTTCACAGTGAGAAGCTGGATGTTAGTAGCTATTTACATGCGGCTTTTCGCTCTTATTGAATTGCGGTTACCGGCTTTACTATCCTTCGCTTAGGGGGCGCCAACCCGTTCAGATGATTTTGGGATCCCCGATTTTTATTAGATTGTGTTGCCTTATCCAACAGGTGTTTCGCGTTCCCTGTTCGTGGCTTCTGGCGTTTCTTTGCACTACGAGACGTAGAATCATGACCCCACTGTTTTTGCTTTTCTGTGCGATCATCTCCCCCTGACGGCGACCGGTTTGAACGAGCTTGTGTTTGCTTGCCCGTCTTTTGTTCCGAACCCATCTCGTCTCGGTACCGGTTACGAGTTTTATCCGTCTGGTTTTTTTGTTTATGGTTTGCGTTACCCTTGGCTCGCCCGCGAGATTCGTGCTTCCGTGGTTGAGGTTTATTTTTTTTCTTCTTCACCGGAAACTGAATTGCTGGCTCGAATCCATCAGCCACCTCAAACTCAACATTAATCTTTAGCAAATGCTGGATCTCTCTAATTAGTCGATGCTCTGTCGCACAAACAAATGAGATAGCGTCGCCTTTTTCGCCAGCTCGTCCCGTGCGACCAATTCTGTGGACGTAATCCTCTGCCACCATCGGTAACTCGAAATTTATAACGAAAGGCAGTTTCTGGATGTCTAGACCGCGCGCTGCAACGTCCGTCGCCACCATCACCCGCGCCGCGCCCCATTTGAACTTCTGGAGGGCTTTTGTCCGCTGCGCTTGACTCTTATTTCCGTGCATTGCCACCGCAGGCAAACCATCACCTGTCAGTGCCTTTGCCAACTTGTCGGCACCGTATTTTGTTTTGGTAAACACGAGCACCTGATGCATGTCATTAAGGCCTATCAGTTGTGTCAGTAGCTCTCGTTTCCGATGCTGGTCCACGTGGACAAAGGTCTGATCGACTGATTCAGAAACGGTATTTCCTTTGGACACAGCTACTTCGACGGGATCAACGAGATATTTAGTGGCCAGTCTCTTAATGGCGCTGTTGTAGGTTGCCGAAAAAAGTAGCGTCTGCCGTTTTTCGTGACACTTTGATATCACCGTTTCAATGTCGCGGATAAATCCCATGTCAAGCATCCGATCCGCCTCGTCAAGAATCAACGTCTGTACTCTAGAAAGGTCAATCGAGCCCTGGTTGAGGTGATCGATCAGGCGTCCAGGTGTTGCGATAACAAGATCAAGACCAGACCTAATGGCTCTG
>MDTC01175213.1_pt1 | contig 11203 bp, 8 predicted proteins | sample 811181 | NCBI WGS metagenome assembly MDTC01 (sample SAMN05326644, study PRJNA326480) | marine metagenome | isolation source: seawater | place: Pacific Ocean: North | collected 2011 | reverse complement strand
CTTCATATACTGCTACAAACAGTGGTCAAGCACTTTTGGATGCAAAAATTAAGCAATTCATTGTTCCGCTCTTTGGTGGCTTTGACGGACTCGACATTACAGAACTTGAGCCGTTTAATAATCGAAGCGGCGTTATCGGCGATACTGAATCAACCAGTTACACATACTACAGTTTGAACAAGGCTCTTGATATTGCCGAGGACCCAGAAATAGTTGAGATGGATCTTCTTCTTTTGCCCGGTGTAAATAACTCAGAGATCACAAACAGAATGATTGAAGTTGTTGATGAACGTCAGGATTCTCTTGCGATTATTGACCTTGAAGATGCTTATACAACTTCAGCGGAGACCACACCTTCTCAAGAAGGCAAAGGGTCTCTTGCAAGTGTTGTCTCTAAAGTTCGCACAAGAAAGTTTGACTCTTCATATGCTGCCGCATATCACCCATGGATTAGAGTCCAGCAGAAAGGTGATACAGTTGTAACTCCTGTTCCTCCTTCTGTTGCAGCCTGTGGTGCTCTTGCGAGATCTCAAGCGCTTACCGCTCCTTGGTTTGCCCCTGCTGGATTCAATCGTGGTGGACTTACAAACCTCGGCGGAACTTCCGGACCTAGTACTCTCTCGGTTGTTGAGACAATGAACAAAGCAAACCGTGATGATCTTTACGAACTTGATATCAACCCAATTGCACGCCTTCAAGGAGAATTTGTAATCTTCGGACAGAAGACACTTCAACAAACTCCATCGGCTCTTGATAGAATTAACGTCCGTCGTATGTTGGTATATCTCAAGAAGAGAATCGGCAGAATTGCTAATACCATCCTGTTTGATCAGAACATCCAAGTTACTTGGAACAAATTCAAGAGCAAATCAGAACGTGTCCTTAATAGAATTAAAGCACGAGGTGGAATCACAGATTTCAAAGTTGTTCTTGATTCAACTACAACTACTCCAGATCTTCAAGACAGAAACATCCTCTACGCCAAGATCTATGTGAAGCCAGCCAAAGCAATCGAATTTATCGCAGTTGACTTTGTAATCACGAGATCCGGAGTTCAATTCTAATGATCTATACTAATTACAATAAAGGGAGATTAATATAATGGCTTTTTGGACTTCAGCAGGTGTAGAACCTAAAAGAAACTTTAGATTTAGAGTTCAGATCGGAACTGTCAATCCCGACGGTAATGAGTTCAACAATATTGTTTGGTGGGCTAAGAGCGTAACGACTCCGTCATTTGATTTGGGAGAAACCGAGCATCACTATCTTGGTGGAAAGTATTACTTCCCCGGCAAGGTATCATGGACAGAAGTAAACCTATCTTTGGTTGACCCTATCTCTCCTGATGCAGTTGGTTTTACTAATCAAATCCTGATCAACTCTGGTTATATGGTTCCAGATGGAACTGGTGTTGATCAATATCACACCATATCTAAGAATCGCTCTATTAACGCTGGTTTAGAATATATCAGTATTGAAATTCTAAAAGCAGATGGTGAAATTGTTGAGCAATGGACTCTCAATCAACCGTTTATCAAATCAGCAAAATTTGGAGATCTTGATTACTCAAACGAAGATCTTAGAACCGTTGACTTAACAATCAGATACGATTGGGCAGAATGCACGTTCCCAATCACACATCCAGATCCTTCTTTGAGAGATCAGACATACTTCAAGCCCGGTGAGGCTCCAACGGCAAACTCAGAGGCACCTAAGTATAATCCTGATATTGACGGTGGTGCTGATATTCCCAATAATAATTAATAGAGGTTAAATGGCTTTTTGGACCGACAACGCAGCCCCTAAAAGACAATTTCGCTTCTCTATTCTTGATGCCAACGATGGTATTGAAGATGGAGAAGCCATTTGGTATTGGGCCAAGTCTGTTACAAAGCCATCATACGAGATCTCAACAAACGAATACCAACTTGTAAATCACAAGTTTAAATATCCCGGAATCTTGACTTGGAGCGATGTTACAATCTCAATTGTCGACACATCAGATAAGACGCAATTGCTGCTGAATAAAGCCTTTAATTTTGGCTATATTTATCCTAACTACCCAACCATAACCGAGTATGTAGATGGCATCTCAAAGTCAAAAACTGAGGCTTATTTCGATGCTATTTCAATAAACCAATTAGATGAGTCTGGTAACGTTTTAGAAGAGTGGAGATTGCGAGGAGCAATATTAAAATCTGTAAACTTTGGAAATCTTGATTATTCATCGGAAGACCTAGTTTCAGTTGAACTTACAATAACATATGATTGGGCAGAAATTGAAGGGCTTGAAGTTAAGCCCGTTTCAGCCCCTGTGACTGTTGATAGTGTTCAAGTCGGAGATCAAGTAAATCAAGAAACAAATCCCGGCGGCTTAACAGATACAGTACCAACGTAGTATAACGAGGTGAAATTTGACTACAAGAAACAATGAGGATAGAATCGGACCTCAAACAATCGATTCGGAGCCAACAGCGGCATTGAACCCGCTTGAGTTTGTCGCTCCCACAGAATTGGTGGATATTCCATCAAAGGGCCTGCTTTATCCTGCTGATCATCCTCTTCACGGAAAAGAAGAGATCGAGATTAGGTATATGACAGCCAAAGAAGAAGATATTCTTACATCAAAGACGCTACTTAAGAAAGGTGTTGCAATTGACCGCTTCCTTCAGAATATTATCGTTGATAAAAAAATCAATGTTAATGATCTTCTGATTGGAGATAAGAATGCAATCTTGATTGCTGCTCGTGCAACAGGCTATGGAAGCGATTATGAGACTCAAGTTGTATGCCCGAATTGTGGCACGAAGTCTCGTGAATCATTTGACCTTGCAAATCCTCATGTAAACGAATCAAAAGTCAATGAAGAACTTGGAATACGAAAAACCGAGAATAATAATTTTCTTTTGACTATGCCTTTTAGTAAATTTGAGGTTGAGATCAGAGTTTTGACTGGAAATGACGAAAAACAAATTACTAAACTCGCTGATTCTCGCAAAAAAGGCATGATGCAAGAGACAGGAATGACAGATCAGTACAAAATGATGATTGTGTCTGTCCAAGAGAACACTCAAAGAAACGTTATTAACCATTATGTTGACAATATGCCTTTGCGTGACGCAAGATTTTTAAGAAATGCTTATAAAGTTGTCAATCCTGATGTTAAAGTCCAAAAGCATTTTGAATGTTCAAATTGTGGCTTTGATCAGGAAATGGAGGTGCCCTTTGGGGCCGACTTTCTTTGGCCTGACCGATAAATATTCCGAATCTGTTTACGAACAGTTCTTTTTGCTTAAACATTTTGGTGGATGGTCTTTTATTGAAGCCTATAACCTGCCCGTGGGTCTTAGAAACTGGTTTGTGAAACGTTTGCAGAAACAATTTGAAGACGAAAAGAAAGAAATGGAAAAAGCACGCAAGAAATGATATTTAATGCCCGCAAGGGCATTTTTTTTATAAAACTAATTACTGTATTGGAGACCGTTGTCATGAAGATTGATTTAACAAGAGATCCCAAACTTCTAACCGAGGCTTGGATAAGTGCATTTGGCGAGTGGAGCAAGGCTTTGCTTAAATATATGTATGGCAAAGATACTAAAGTTATTGCAAATCTTAACGAAGATGAGCAATCTTTAAAGTTTATCATTCGAGGAGAACAAAAAGATGTCAAAGCGTATGCTACCGCTCTTTTTGCTGAAAAAGACTACCTTGAGGCTTACGCACAATTTGGTAAAGATCATCCAATGACAAATAAACAACGTATTGTATTGGATCAAGCCGTTGGCGATTTTGAAAACAAAACTGGAATCACATGGCCGTTTAAAGACGAGGATTAATAAGTGGCTATTGATTTTGAAGAACTTAAAGCAGCATTAGCCAAATTAAGCGAGAGCGATTTATCAGAAATTGGTCTCCAAAAGACTATTAAGGCTAAAATTGATATTGAAAAAGCATCGATAGAAGATTTGAAGGCCCTTAACGATGAAAAATTAAGACAGGCACAAATTGAAATTGATCTTGCAAATGCAGTTCAAGATGGAACTCAAAGAATTATAGCCGAGAAAAAAGCAAGAGCCGCCCAGATTGAAGCACTCATCCAATATAGACAAAAACTAGAAGGAATGCCTGCTCTTACCGAGGAGGAAATAGAAAAGAAGCAAGAACTCGAAGAAGCAGTCAAAAGTTTAAATATTGCATTAGGTGCCCAAACTAAAACACTTGAAGATTTACAAAAAGATCTAGACGAAACAAACAAATCAACAAAAGAATCTCAAAAAACAGCCAATAAATATGAGAGGTCCATCGACTCTCTCGGCCGGAAACTGGTTATTTTTGGAAAAGGCCCCCTTGTGCAGCAAGTTTTAGGTTTTCGCAAACTTGGTGAAGAACTTGCAAATAGTGAAGAGGCTCAACAAAACTTTCGTCAAGCCATTTTAGACACAGTTAATATCACAAATATTGCTGGTAACTTGTTGAACGTCGTTGCAGATTCAACCTTTACTCTTGTTATGGCTTTGGACGCTGCATCCACAGCATTTGCAGCAGCGACAGGCTTCGGAGACCAGTTCAATCAAACAATGCGTGACGCACAACAGCAAGGAAACTTCCTTGGGGTTACAATGGATGGTGCAGCAAAAGCGACCCAAGGTCTTGCAGCAGGATTTACAAACTTTGTTAATATTTCACCCGCCGCTCAGGCATCATTAGTATCAAATGTGGCTCAACTTGAAAGAATTGGAGTATCTGCCGATACATCTGCCGGTCTTATCAATTTCTTCAATCAGAACTTAGGAATGACAGCGGAAGAAGGTGTCCGTGTTACAAAAGAATTATCTATGGTCGGTCGACAGTTGGGTATAAGCGCAGGTCAAATAACAAAAGATTTTCAGGCGGCACTACCAACACTTGCAGTATATGGTGACCGCTCTTTAGAAGTATTTAAAGGTCTTGCATCCGCTGCTAAGGTTGCAGGAGTTGAAGTAGGAAAACTTCTTGGATTGGCAGGAAAATTTGATACATTCGCTTCAGCGGCAGAAACAACAGGTAAATTAAATGCTATATTAGGATCTCAAATGTCTGCTGTCGATCTTCTTCGACAATCAGAAGAGGGAAGAATTGAAACTCTAATTGCTAGTATGCAAGCCCAAGGACGATCATTTGGAGATATGGATCGTTTCACGCAGAAAGCAATTGCGGCAGCCGCTGGTATCGATGATCTTGCAGAAGCACAACGTATTTTTGGAATGGATCTTAGTCAATTCAGAAACTATCAGGAGGAAATGGATAGATCAGCCGAGGTCCAAAGAAAGTTTGAAGAAGCAGTGCAAGCAACAATACCAATTCAAGAAAAATTTAAATTAATCGCAGCAGAGTTTGCTGTTGGTGTTGGTCCAATTCTTGAGAATATTCATGGTGCTTTAGATACTGTATTAAACTTTTTTGGATCCTTAGACAAAGAAACGCAAGAGACCTTTATTGGTATTGCATCTGGTATTATGATTCTTTTCTTGGCACTTAAAGCATTTGCTGCTGTCAAAGCAATAATAATGACAATTATTGGTCCGTTTCAAATGCTTGGAAACATGTTAGGCCTGACAGCAGGCAGAACTGCTGCTGCTGCCACTGAAATGAATGCAGCAGCCCCTAGTATAAGCAGTGCTATGGCACAATTATCTAATGCTATCGCAGTAAGTATGACTAATATATCTAGAGGTGTAATTCAAGCCGCTCCCGCTATTGCAATACTAACCGGTGCATTGATTGGGATTGGCTTGGCTGCTGTGGCTCTTGGATATGGATTATCACAACTTGAGGGTGGAATGCTAATGGAGTTCTTAGGATTTATTGCTGGACTTACGGCCATAGTTACCCTACTCGCAGTAGCCTTTGCAGCAACTGGTGGGGTCGCAGCATTAGCCTTTGGTGGTGCGATAGGTATTCTAGCCGCTGGAATCGCAGCATTAGGTATAGCAATGATGACAATTCCAGCCGATAGAATGGCTTCAATAGCAAGCGGACTAGAAGCGATATCTAACTTATCGCTTGAAAATGTTGCGGCACTCGGTGAGGTCTTTTCAACAATGGCTGTTGGAATGCTCGAATTGTCAGCGGCTGTCAATGCTCTTGATGGAAAGAAAGTTAAGGTATCATCTGTGCTAGAGAACCTTGCCCTTCTGAGTACAGGAACAGCCAAAGATTCTATGACCGGTGCGAAGATATCAGCAGCAAACATTAACGTTGTGAGTAATCTAGAGAATGTTCTAAACTTTGATGGAATGAAAGCCGAAATTTCAATTGGAGGCCAAGAATTTAAAGAGGCAGTACTTAAGGTGAAACAAGCATGATTCCAAATTATTATTTCAACTCTTCGGATACTTCCTCCGAATATGCTACAAAAACTGGTGCTCTACTTGAGTTCAAAAGTATGATCTCCGGTGTAAGCGTTTTATTCAAAGCGTTTCTAACTGATTTTTCTCAAAACTTTGCATCAACTTGGAATGCAGAGAATGTATTTGGACGGATGGATCCAATCCCAACATTTGATAATACAAAAAGAACAATCTCAGTTGGCTGGGATATTCCATCGTATGACCTTTCTGATGCAAAAAACAATCTTCACAAATGCTCTGTATTAGTACAGATGCTTTATCCGAATTATTCCGCAACTCAAAACTTCACTCCAGAAGGTCAAGATGAAGGCGGATTTTCTGCAACTTTGGCTAATTCTCTAACAAAACCCCCTTTATTAAAACTTAAGTTTGCTAATTTAATATCAACATCGACACCCGGCACTGACGATGGTCTCTTGGGTTGGGTTGATGGTATTAACTGGCAGCCAAAACTTGAAGAGGGAATGTTTGCTCACAATGGTAAGTTCTATCCAAAAGTTATTACTTTATCATGCACGTTCAATGTTCTCCATCAAGAAAACTTAATCCTTAACAATCAATCAAAACTTCCCGGCTTTCCATTCAACTCCGATGCATTACCAGTTGTTGACGATGGCTCAACCGTTACTGCAAATGATCTTGGTCTCTTGACAGATCCAAACAGCACAGTTAAGACAACGATGGGAGACTAATCATGGCTAGAAATACAAATCGAAAAAAAGCAACCAATAGACATTCGCAATATGAAGAATTGTTCGAGGACAGAAATGTAAAACAAATTGAACAATATCGAACAAAAAAACTTACATATCCATCCAAACAACAAATTGATAATCTTGAGTTGACAAAATACTATTGGAGACCAAATGATAATTTTTACAAGATCTCCGAAAAGTTCTACGGTGATCCAAAGTATTGGTATGTAATCGCACAATTCAACAAACTTCCGTTTGAGGGAGATATTAAAGTCGGAGATACAATAATGGTTCCTCGCCCTTTGGCTAGGGTCGTACAGGTGATGAAGTAATGGCATTAACCGATTCACAAAAAAAAGATATTTTAGAACAAATATACAGTGAAAAAGAAGTATCATTTGACCTTGTAAATTCTTATCTAGATCCTTTAGCGCAAGATCATAAAGATATTTTTGATTTTTTACTTAATAGCGACTTAGATGACTACACTGCAATTGCAGAAGAGACATGGACGCAGTTTTTTCAATCACTTGGAGTGAATGAAGGCGCATTTGCGGTAATGCTGAATAAATTCGCAAAACAAACAGTTGATAAAATTGAAGGTGGCTCAGTAACTTTTTCAACTTTGGAACTTATTTTTAATAATAGATCTAGGTTTCAAAACACCCCAGCCATTCAAGTTTATTTTTTGGATGAAACTGGAGAACCCCTGATTGATAATATTATTACTGCCCTTATTGATCATCCGGACTCTATACCAATTAATGAAATTCTTAGAAGTGGCAACCAGTTTGATGTTGAAGCATCTAAAAAACTTGATGAAATGTTGGATACCTCTGGTGTTGAATTAAAAGATCTCTTTTATGTTAGATTGGAGCATTCAGATCCGAATATTTATGTATTAAGTGAGCCCGATGGCCAAGGCTATGTTTATGGCGCCACTGTAAGCAAAAGCAATTTTGATACTGTCGCTGATGGTAATGCAGAAATTGCAGAATTAAAAAATAAAACTACAACTTTTAAAAGTGATCTAGGCGACGGGCAGAAGTTTAATATATCAAACATCAGGAACACTGCTCCAAATGTTTTTAGAGATAATTATAAATTATACGTTCTTTCAGTTTTTAAAGAAGGCGCAAATCCTCTAAACGCATTTAATAATTTTACTAAAGTTTATGCTACAAATGCCGCACCTTTGGTTTTGGCAGGGTTTGAAAATGACAGAAGAAAAGAACTTTTTAGCAGATTATCAGATGCTAACGCCGATGGTGAACTTACACCAGAAGAAGCAGAAGCGGCTCTAAACGGTGCAAATGCTGCTGCTCTCGCAGAGGCTAGTGAATCTGATTTAACTGGTCGTATTGAAGATACATCGCCCCTTTCCGAAGCAGAAATTGAACAACGTCAAAGATTTTTTCAACAATGTGTATTACTTGTTCACATGAATACGCTTAAGAACTATTACTCTGATGATATATATTCTGATGATACATCTACATGGCATGACAATAGCGTCTATAATGATCGTTTTTATATGATCACTGACGGTGAAGATAACTCAACATTTGTTAATACTTTGACTGCGCCAAAAGGCGATACAATAAAAGATTTTTTAAATATTACACCAGATATTCAAGCATTCCTTGTTCCGAAGATTCGATTATTTAAAGTATTTGGAACAGGTGATAACCTTAGTCAAGTTGAGTTTGTTTTTCGCAACAACAGTTATAATAATAATTACATGTCCAATTTATTCTCCGATAATTCAATTGTTACACGAGGCTCTGGATATGGTATTAAAGAAATCTCATTTAGTTTTGAAGGCGCATCACCAGCAACTGCAAAAAATGATATCAAATTTGGTATTAAACTATTCTTTCAAGATTTTAAAGACTTTGTCACCCCGTTTGATACGGTTGATTCAAAAGGTAATAGTGCTAAAGCAAGATTTGTTGACTTAATTCTTTTTGACCAAAAAGACAATCCACAAGTTACAAACAATCAATCTCGTCAACAATATGATCCACAATATTATCGTATTAGAGCAGATGTTGGCTGGCAAGTTCCAAATGAAAACGATCAACAATTTATCTCTGTCTGCAATAAACGAGGACTTAGTGCCGCAGCAATCAAAAATGCAATTGTGAAGATGAATAAGTCGTTCTATCTTACCATGGTAGAGCATGATTTAGATTTTGATAAAACTGGCACTGTTACAGTTACCGGTGAATACAGAGCATATATTGAATCACAACTTAAAACAACAAGATTTGATGCACTGTCAGACCCAACTATCGTTGCAGCAAGAAAAGTTAGAGAAGAAAAGTTAGCCAAAGCAGAAAAGAAATGCACTCCGGGTGAAATAGCACAATTAAAATCAATCTTTAATGGTCAAGAAAAAGCCGAGATCAGAACAGTACAAAAAAGAATCATAAACAAATTGTTTGAAAAAAACAAAGTATTTAATATTATTGTCAAAGATGATGCAAACTTCAGGCAAACAGGTGTTTTTAGTAAAATGCCAGTGATAACAGAAGCAACAAAAACGTTTAACACTGAAGAGCAAGAAAACTCGGTTCAATTTTTTTATCTTGGTGATTTGTTTTATATTATTCTTGATTCAATGTATGGCGAATCGGAGGAAATAAAAATTGATAAAACAAAATTTATCTTACCAAGTATTGAACTCGAAGCATATTTGAGCGGAGAGACTGGCTATACTATGAATGTTGCAGAAATACCAATTTCAATTAATTATTTTAAAGAATGGTACACACAAACAATCATCAAACCAGAAAGAAAGTCATATGCTATAATGTATTTCATTAGAGATTTGCTAAACAATTTAATTGTTGATGCTCTCATTGATACGTGTTTAAACCGTGATTATAATAAATCATTCAGATTTAATTCGACAACTGTCACCTCAAATGGAGACGTGCTTTCCGGAAAGGCTACTAGAAATGATCAAATTATAAATATTGCAGATCCTGACAATGCAGATATATTTCCTCTAACTGTTGAGACAGAAACAGGCGAACCTGCGGACATTGCTGATCTTGTCACGTATGTTTTTATAATACCAGTTTACAACACGATAACTAGCAAAGGTCTTGGGAACTATTTTGAAGATGTAGATCGTGGGGTCTATCATTTTGAGATTGGAACAGATAGAGGTATATTAAACGAAGTTAAGTTTAGCAAGATTGATATGGAGTATATCCGAGAGGCTAGGTTTGAACAATCTCGTGGAGTTGATGATTTATTACAACTTGCTGCTGTTTATAAAGCATCATTAAAGTTATTTGGTAATACTTTGTTTTATCCGGGTATGTCATTATTTATCAATCCTTTTGGGCTTGGTGGTAATGAATTTATTCCATCAGATCCAAATTCAATTGCAAATAAACTTGGGCTCGGAGGTTATCATCTTGTAACAAGAGTAAATTCAATCATTTCAAATGGTTCTTTTAAGACTGATGTTGAAGCGATGTTTGTTTATCCGGGCGATGGAGTTACAAGAGCATTAGTGCAAGGTAATAACCAGCCAGAAGATGGCGCCGAAGATGATATTGCAACACCACAGAGAGGTCAGGTCGACACATATATCTGCGATACTTTAATCAGAGAGGAAACAGATTATCTCAAAGACCTTGCAAGATCAGGAGATATACAAGAATCAGCCAGCGATTTAACTGTCGCAAGCCAACCAGAGACAACTAATACCTCAAGTCCTCAGCCAACCCCAGCGCCTACTTCATTACCATCACCATCAACAGGTGTAAATACGGGCTTGACCCCTGATGCATTAACACCGCCATCACCACCAACAGATTCAACGGAAGAAGTTGGTTCTTATCAAATTGGTAATACTATATTTTACACCAATGCAGCGGGAACCGTGGTGAGAACTGAATTTATAGAGTGATAACTATGGCTAGATTTAACGGAAAAAATGATACAAATCAAACTAAAAACCTCATGGCTCAGAGGAATAATTACAATTACGGAGCCTATGCAAGAGATGAGGACGGTCTTGATATTAAACCAATAACCGATTTCAACTTTGCAGAGAGAGTTTATTATGGGCGTGTTGATCCTGCATTGAGTCCCGTTTAT
>MDTC01170395.1_pt1 | contig 11203 bp, 9 predicted proteins | sample 811181 | NCBI WGS metagenome assembly MDTC01 (sample SAMN05326644, study PRJNA326480) | marine metagenome | isolation source: seawater | place: Pacific Ocean: North | collected 2011 | reverse complement strand
GTATCTTTGTAAGATATTTAATTTCTTTATAATTAACAGAAAAATTCTTTTTTTTTATTATTTTCGTCACTAATTTTCTGTTATTTTTTGCAATCATAGGAGTTGTAATTTTTCTGGCATTTAACCAGTGATTAATCTTAATTGCATCAATAACGAAGGGTGTACGCGATGTTAATTGACTAGCTTTATTCATTTATTTTTGTCCTTATTTAGTTAAGTTAATATTTTTTGAAAAATTTCCAAATAGATTCTGTTATACTAGTTATACGGAAAAATATTTTGATTTATATCAAATCCTCCAATCAAATTTAATGAAATACTCGAAAAAGAAAGCTAGGAAGTTTGCCTTACAAATATGAGATGTGTGGCGCTAATAGAATATCATTTGGTATGCAAGACTTTGATCCAAATGTTCAAAGAAGGGTTAATAGAATACGGTTCTTTTATTTAAAATAATCATTGTTTATCTAATTCAATTCTGATTTTCTCTAGCAAATTTAGCTCCATAACGTAATTTTATTTTCTCGTACAAATAATTTTTGGTACTATAAACAAGAAATGAAAAAAGTTTATATAATTTATTGTACTGAATAATGAAAAATATTTATCACAGAACAGAGTGCCGTTTATGTGGGAGTAAAAAATTGAAAAAAACTATTCCACTGGAAAAAATACCTCTTACAGAAAAATATATAACTGAGGATCAACTAAACTCAACATATGATTTGTATCCTATCGATGTTTATATGTGTTTAGATTGTAGTCATGTACAAATACTTGATTGTATAGATGCAGATATTCTTTGGGATGATTTTACGTTTCGATCAGGGCAGGCAAAAATTATTATTGATCACTTAAACGATGTTGCGCAAAAAACATGTAAAAAATATAAGTTACGTATAAATAGTTTTGTTATAGATGTTGGCAGCAATGATGGAACATTACTAAAAGGGTACAAGGATCAAGGAATGAAAGTTTTAGGTGTAGATCCTGCTAAAGAAATTGCTAGCGAAGCTAATAAAGCAAACATACCAACTATATCTGAATTTTTAACAGAAACTACCGTTGACAAAATAATAAAAAAACATGGAAAAGCTCTTATTGTTAATTGTTTTAATGCATTTGCACATGCTGACGATATGAACGAATTAATGGCAAGCATTTCAAAAATGGTTGATTCAAATGGCATTTTCATTTTTGAAGTATCGTATTTGGTTGATATTATAGATAACTTGCTTCTTGGCACCATAATACATGAACATCTTTGCCATCACTCCGTTATTCCACTTGTTAAATTTTTAAAAAAGTTCGGCATGGAATTAATTGACGTTGAAAGAGTGCCTTACCAAGGGGGCTCTATTATTGGTATTTCTCAACACATAGGGGGTCCTTTTCCAGTTAATCAAAGTGTCAATAAAATGATTGATTATGAAAAAAAGTATAAATTTAATCTACCAGGCACTATTGAAACTTTTTCAATTAGACTTAACAAGCTGATAAAAGAGTTTAGTAAATTAATTTCTGAGTGGAAGAGCAAGGGGGAAATAATTGCGGGTTACGGTGCCGCAAGAAGTGGGCCAACTTTAATATCACAATTTAAAATTGGGGATAAAATAAGCTTTATTGTAGATGATCACCCTCAAAAAGTTAATAGGTATACACCTGGTGATAATATAAAAATTCTTCCAACCAAAGAGTTACTCCTGCGTATGCCAAAATATACACTAATTTTTGCGTGGGTTCATACCGAAACCATTATTAAAAACAATCATGAATATTTAATTAATGGTGGCAATTTTGTTATTATTTTTCCAAAAATAAAAATTATTTCAGCTAAAGATTTAGTAAAATAAAATATTTAATTAAAAATACAATAAAAAAACAGAAATTAAAAATTGGTATGATAGGGGTAGTTTTTATTGGACAATCAGACTATTTGAAAGATTATACAGAAATTGAAACATGAACATAACACACGATTTAAAGAGTTAAAGAGACATAAATAAAATAAACGAATTTATTATTATCTATAATTACTTGCAACTTTGATCATAGCATCTTTAAGAGAAATAAAATTGCTTTCGGTCTCTTGATTTAATCTCTCACAAATCATTGATGTGTTGAGAGGTCTTCCTTTCATTTCAGGAAGATCATAAAGCTTAATTTTCTTTACTAATTTTGTATCACGATTCATAAATTGAGCCAATTGGGTAAACATTTCAAATCGCGACCATATTTCTGGTGCAGATACATTAATATATCCTCTTAAATTTTTTTCTTGAATTTTTTTTATTGCTTGAACTAAATCATCTACAAAAGTAGGACAAAAATATTGATCACTTGCAGCCAAAATTTGTTTATTTTGGTTCAAAAGGTTTGCACCTTCATCAAGAAGTGTTTCATCTCTTTTTTTTAGACCATATACCTTACTTAATCTTAAAACCAAAAAGTTATTTGTTAGATTTTTAATCTCATCTTCTATTATTTTTTTGTGTTTTCCGTAAACAGTGCTAGGAACTGTCGGGTAGTTATCATTAAATTTTCCTTTTAAGCCATCAAAAACAATATCACTGGATAAAAAAATAATTTTTAAAGATGTTTTACTCAAATTTTTTATTAATTTCAGTACGCCATCAACGTTCACTTCACAAGCTTTAAGTAGTTCATTTTCATATTTGGGTATTTTGCTTATATACGAAGCAATGATAACAGCCTTATGTCCAGTTCGTTCAAGATTTAAATTTTTTATATTTGGATTTTTTATATCAAATGAAAGAAGTTTTGGTGAACGATTTGAATAAGATGTTCCAATACAATCTGGATATTGTGACCTGTAATTTTTAATTAAATAGCTTCCCAAAAAGCCACTTGCACCTATAATTGCGGTTTTAATCATATGTTTAAATATTGCTTAGAATCACACAAATTCAAAAATTTGAAGTTAAAAATTTTTAAAAATTGATTCTATAATTTTCATATCTTTAAGAGAATCTTTTGCAAGACAGTGAGATTCATCGGTTTTATTTGAAATTATATAATTAACGAAGGCTTTTGCCTGATTTCGAAAAGCCCAACCCCACTTTATACCTGGTTTATATATTTTTCCGTTTCTATAGTTTTCAACCGTTATCTCAGCAGAAGTATTTTTCAATAATGGGGTGGGCATTTTTATATAAATACTACCATTTTTAAAATTTAGTTTTATATCTTCAATCCATCTAGTTGCATTAGAAAATTGATTATTTAGGATAATATTAACATTTCTTTTTGATTTAAAAAATACTAACCCTTCTCCAGATTGAGATAGAATTTTATAATTAAGTTTTACTTCACCAAACAAATATCGAATAAGATTGGTACAATGGCAGTAACAGTTTAGATATTTTAAAAATATAAGTTTTTTATTTTTAAAATTTTTATTTAAAGTATTTTTTTTTCTATAATCTTTGTCTTGACGTTGGAAATATTCAAATGGACTGCTATAAGAATCACCAATAAAAGATTGGTAGTAAACAGAAATTAATTTACCTAAATTATTTTTTTTCAAATTTTTTTTTAAAAATAAAATTCCATTATCATGCCTTTTCATACAACCGACCAGGTATTTTGTTTTGTTCTTTTTTGCTAAATCGCACAATTTTTTTGCAGACAAATAATTAGAAGCCATAGGTTTCTCAGAAAATAAGTGAATTTTAGCTTTAAGGATATCTTTTGCTATAAACTCAGTTTTTGGTCGATTCACCACCAAAACTACACCATCCAATTTTTCATTTTTAAGCATTTTTTTATATGATTGATAAGTTTTTTTTATTTGATATTTTTTTGAAACTTGATGTAATAATTTTTTATCTAAATCAGATAATGCAACTATTTTTACTCTTGGGTCGGAATAAAAAGATGGTAAATGAGCAGACTGTGCCATGAAGCCTGCACCAATAAAAGCTAATCTAATTTTTTTCATTTCGAACAAATTTTTTGGTTATTTCTTTTATAAAAAACTTCTTTTGAAATGTTTTTTTTCATAAAATTTTTTTATATTTTTAATTACAAAGTTAACTTGTGTTAAGTTCATTTTTTCATGCATCGGAAGAGCTAGAAATTCTTTAAGATATTTTCTTGATTTTGGAACTTTATAAAATTTTTTTTTATAAACTGGTGCATCGCAGGCTAATGGCGAATAAAATACTTTGGTTTCGATTTTTTTTGAGTTTAAAAATTTTTTTAGTGAATTTCTTTTTTTAAATCTACCAATATATAAATATCTTCCATGAACTTCATTGGAACGTAATTTCTGTATTTTAATTAACTTTTTTAATTTTTTGTTATAGTGATTTGATATCTCGTCTCTTTTTTTTCTAATTTTATTTATTCTTTTTAAATTCTCAATTAGCATTGATGCTTGGATTGTATCTATTTTATGGTTTAAAGATATATAATTACAATTGTTTATATTAATGCTTCCTTTTTTTCGTGTAATACCTGCGTGTCTCATTTGTAGCAAAACATTATATATTTTTTTATTATTTGTAATAACAGCGCCTGCCTCACCATAAGTATGTAAAATTTTCATAGGGTTAAAACTAAACGCTGATGCATCGGAATATGTTCCGGCTCTTTTGTTTTGGTATGAACTACAAAAAGCCTGGGCTGCATCTTCAATAATTTTTAATTTATAATTTTTTGCAATTTTAAAAATTTTATTCATGTTACATAATTTTCCTCCTACATGCATTGGCACAATTGCTTTAGTTTTTTTTGTTATCGCGCTAATAATTTTCTCTGGATCAATATTTAAATTTTCATCAATATCTACAAAAACAGGTTTTGCACCAGCAGATGAGATGGCATTTACTGTAATAATCCAAGTAAATGGCGTGGTAATCACTTCATCTCCGGGACCAATTCCAACTGCTTTTAACGCTAAAAATAGGGCACTACTTCCTGAGCTAACACCTACTGCATATTTTGCTTTGACTTCCTTTGCAAATTTTTTTTCGAAAATTTTTTGTTCATTTCCTTCTAATATTTTTCCACTAGTTAGAACTTTATTAACTCGTGTTAAAAGTCTTTTCTTAAGATTTCTATTCGCAACTCTTAGATCTAAAAAAGGAACTTTCATTTCAAATACTTAGAAATTTACCTGAATATTTTTTTTTTAATTTTTCTTTTAATTGACTATTATTATGGACACTAAGTATGACTTGATTATCCTCTCTTAATTTTTTTGGATGAATAATTTCCTTGTTTCTAAAATTTTTTATGTTTTTATTTAAATTTTCATCAACAAAAGATAAAGTCTTTGATCCAGTAAGTTCATCAATGCAAGCAGAATTTATATTTGTTCCAAAAATAATAGGTTTCTCAATTTTTTGTTTAAATATTTTAATTTTTTTTTCTTTAATAATATTAATATTTTTTTCGAATAGATTATCTTTTTTTAAATTAAATTTTTTTAACTTTTTATTAGTTGCAACTATAATCAATTGTCTACTTAAATAATGGTTATTTATTATCTTTGCAGAAAAACCAGAAATATTTAAAATATTAATTGAGCTATTTGGTGTTAAAATAAGTTTTTGATCACCCATGAGTGAATAGTAAGGATTTTTTTTTAAGTTGGGCAAAACTATAAATAATTTACCTTTCGCCTTAAGTAGACGATAAAGTTGCTTCAATGTTTTTTTAGGATTATTTAAATAGTTAAAAACATGTGACAAAATTATTAAATCGTAAGATTTTTCGGTTAATCTATCTAAACTTGGTTTGATTAGTAAAATAAAATTTTTTTTATATGGAAATATCTTTTTTGTGTGATTGCTCAATTCTATTCCAAAAAATTTTGCATTGTGTAGTTTTTTATCAAGCATCTTCATCAAAATTCCATTTGAACATCCTATATCTAAAATTTTCAAGTTTGTTTTTTGTTTAAAAATACTCTTTATTATTTTTGAAAATATTAGCTCTCTAGTAATAACTTTATTTTTTTTTTTATATAAAATATGACCTATATTACTTTGAACATATTTTTTTTCATAAAAAAAATTATTTTGAATTTTTCTATGATTGAAAATGAGACTACATTTTAAGCATTTTTTAAAAATAATATTTTTTGAAATTGCTTTATATCTAAAATGATCAAATGTAGGTAAACTGTATTTGATTGTATTTGTCTCAAAATCACAAATCAAACATTTATTTTTTTTCATTAATTTGCTAATAGCTTCTTTTTTTGTTTTATTTTTTATTGCAAGCTATGCCAATTAAATAATGGCTCATTTTGTCATAGCCTGTGTGTACCACTTCATCATTCATTGAAAACATAAATACATTATTAAAAAATTTAGATAAGAAATTTTTAAAATCTTTTTTACTTTTGCAATTGATATGACCAACTTTTGACCATTTGGTTGCGTATTTTTGACTTTCTAAACTAGGTATTCCAATAATAAGAACTCCATTTTTATTTAAACTACTTTTAATATTTTTTATAAAAATTTTTTCCTTTCTTTTTTGGATATGTTCTAAGACATCTAAACTGTATATTCCATCAAATTTTTGATTTAATTTTTTTTTTGTAAAATCATGTAAAATGAATTTTGTATTTTGGAATCTATTTTTATAAAAATCATCTTTGTTTTTTTTTTCTCTGTCAGTCAAAATTAGCTTTTTACAAAATTGTTTTACAATAGGGCTTTTAAAACCATCTCCAGACCCCACTTCTAAAACCGAATTAAACCCTTCAAACATCTTCGCAACAAATTTATATCTGCTTAAAGTAAAAACTAAGCGAACAGGATCATCTTCGTAAGCCATAGAAGTTCTATTGCCCATCTTAATGTTGTTTTGTCTTTTATATAAAAAATTTGTTATTTTTTTATTTCTGTCCATTGCAAATGATTATTCTAGACAAATATTTAAAAAATGAAATTGTTTCTCTCTAATATTTGTTGTATTTAAAAATTATTAATCTAATAACTCCTTACTTTTTTTTAAAAATTTATAGCCTACTTTTCCTGGAAAAGGGGTATTATCAAAACATTTGATATTGGTTATTTGCTTATATCTTTTTTGCAAATATTCTTCACCATTATTATTTACCCAGTTTTTATCAATGCGACTGTTCATTTCTTTGACTAAATCTTTGATTTCTTCTGAGCTGTTTTCTTCAATTTCTATATTTTTTTTTTCAAATTCTAATATTTGTTTTTCTGTAAACCAATCTCCAGTCATACCCAAATCCATCATTTTTTTTATTGGTAAAATTTTTTTTGTTTTTTTATCTCGGCATTTTTTAACAATAAACATATCTGTATTTTTTCTTCCGCACTCTCCATAAGGGATCATATTAGTATAAACTATAGGCACATCAAAAATTGATGCTAGTAGATATATTCCTGAAGTACAGCCAAGAAAAAATTTACAATTCGCTGCAATATAGGCATCAGCAAAATCTCTATCACTCAAATTTGATCTCAAAACGCCCGTATAATCTATAATCATTTTGTTGTTTGTGTTTAATTTTTTTTCTGGCTCATGTATGCCAACTCTAACCGAATAGATTCCTTTTTTAGCAAGATATTCCGTTGCTTCCAAAAAGTTATCAATATTGCAATTTCTGAAATCTCTCTGTCCCCAATATGATAAAGGATCTGGTTTAGTTTTTGGATTATCTGAATAAAATTTATCTTTTGCAAAAAAACAAATATATTCTGCTCCATCAGGCATTCCTATTTCTTGCAGTATCTTTTTTCCTTTTTCTGTTTCGCTTTTTGTAAAACTTACTTGTGGACCGGGCTCAGTCCATTCATAACCTCTCATAAATCCAGTCATTTGTAAATCGATCCAAATTTTATCCTCTGGTTTTTTATATTTCATTTGTTTTAAAAATTTATAAAAAGTATCTTGTTGAATAATTCCAGCTTTTTTTTTGAACATATTTAAAATTTGTTGATTTATTGGCGTTCCTGATATCAATATATCGAGATTTTTTTTATTTTTTTTATAAATTTTATCAATTTTCTTTTTTCTTAAATAATACTCGGTATTTCCCAAAAATTTTCCAATTTTGTCAGAGTAAATAAGGCCAAATCTTATTACGCCTAGCGGTCTAATTACAAGATTTATTGATTTTACTAAATAATAAAAAAGAAATTCAACAAAATTAAATTTAATTTTTAATTTTGCCGATTTATTTTCTTCTTTTGTCCAAAATAGTTCTTTTGTTGTTTTCATTAAATTTTTTATTTAAAAAATCATTTTTTTTATTTCTTTTTTCATACTCTGAAAAAATTAAAATTATATTTTTTTTTAAGCTTCAAATAAATATTTTTATTTGTTTTTCCATAAGGTAAAATTAATATCGAATTCTTTTTTGCTCTAGGCAAAGATATAATTTTTTTTCCATAAAGTAAAGTGTTAATTTTTTTGGGATTTTCATCAATAAAATTATCGATTTTAATTTTTTGTTTTTTTAAACTTTTAAATACAAAAACAGAATTGGCTGTGCTTCCAAAAATATAAATATTTTTATTATTTTCTATTTGTTTTAACTTAGCCATTTTGTTCTCAGCATTTTTCAAATATTGAAATAAATAAAAAATTTTCTCTGATTTTAAAAATCTATATTTTTTTTTCTTTTTTATTTTTTTAACAATAGAAATTAAATTCCTTGGAAAGCTTTTATTATTGGATATTATTTTTCCTGACAAATCATTTCCTATTAATAAGTTTCCTAAATTGTTTTCTGTAAAATGATAATATTGATCTCCATAGGTAATAGAATATGGATTAGTTGACAAATTAAGAGTTAGAAAAAATATTTTTCCATTTTTTTCAAGTAAGTTTTTTATATTTTTTATAAAAATCTTAGGATTAGGTACATATTGAAGTGTATTTACACAAGTAATTAAATCAAATTTCTCTTTTATTAATGTTAGATTGTCCCAAAATTTAAATTTACAATTTTTTATAAATAGTTTTTTTGTGTTCGGCCCAATATCACAACCATGGAATTGACAATTTTTTATTTTTTTTGATAATTCTTTAAGAAGAGAACCATCGTAGCAACCAATATCTAAAATTTTAGTAGTAGAAGAATCTGTTTTTTTTTTAATAATCTCAGCTAAATCTTTATACTTTGAAAATTTTTGCCCACCAATGTTTTTATATTTGATATTATAATTTTTTCTTAATGAAGCATATTTTTTTCCAAAATAAAGATTATCTAATTCTTTTTTTAAATTTCCACTTCTCAAATAAATTATTGAACATTTTTTACATTGGTATAAATTTTTTGCTTGAAAATTCATTTTCTTAAAATTTGCACGATAAATAAGATCATAAGGAAATCTATATTTGTAAGATTGACAAATAGTAGAATTTGAAATTATACAAGGATGTTTTTTCATAATTTTATAGGAAAAAATCTTTTTCGGAATAAAATTTTAGCTAGAACACCATAGCAAATCAATATTCTAGAAATATATTCAAAAATTATTAAAGCTGGAAAGGCAAAAAATAAAAGTGTTTTAAACAAGAAATAAATTGATATCCAAAAAAGATTAGAATTCTTTTTCTTTTTTAGCAAAAAATTAATTATTTTAAACGGATAGTATTTATTGGACCATTTATGAAAATAGAATGCATTATTTTCATAAAAAATCAACTTTTTTGTATTTGTTTCCAAACATAATTTTTTGAAAAAATTAACTATAAAATTTAATTTAAAAAAATTTAAAAATAACTTTAGTTCGGTTTTGCTAGGAAAAAAAATAAATAAAAATGTTAAAAAGTAATTTAAAAAAAGAAAACCTTTTTTATTATAATTATATTTATATTTTTGATTAAAAGTTAAAGACAAATAGTTTATCCAATGTAATTCATGTCTAAAAAAATTATTTGCATTGTATTTTGTAATATGTGTTGCTACACCATCTTTTAATTTTGTATTTTTTGCATGTTTATAATTCCATTGTATTTTATTTGCTGTACTTTTTTTTAAAATATTTTCAAATCTAATATCAATATATTTACATAAATTTTTTAACACGCTATATTTTCTAATCAACAAATCTTCATGTTTAATTACTCGATGTTCACATTTATCAAATTTTTTTAAAAAATCTAAAGAATAAAAATCTTCAAAAATTATATTTTTATAAGATCTAGTTTTAAAAAATATTTGGTCTGTTGGGTTGAGGTGAATTAAGTTGGGATTTTCTAATGTTACTACTCTATTGGGAATATTACTTTTTAGCTCTCTTACCATTGAAATAATTTTTATATTTCCAAAATCTTTACAAAATTTTTTTAAATACCAACATACGTGCATATGATAAACCAAAATTTTTTTTTTACTTAAATTTTCACCTATACATTTTGCATAAGCTAAGTGTATTGCTAAAAAAAAATTTTTAGAATTTATTTCTTCTCCAGATAAAAAATTTAAAACTTTTGAGATAAATTTTTTTTTACTAATTGTGATTTTATCTTTTTTTTTATTACCAAGATTATATAAAAAATCTCCACCTTTCATTTTACTTGTATCTAAAATAGATGGATGTAATTTCAAAAATTTATTTAAAATCACTTTCCAGTTTTTTTCTTTTACTAAATGTTTGTCCCAATGAGGATAAAAATACATAAGTATATATCCTGGAGTCATAAGTATTTGAGAGTGTCCATCCAAATAACCTTGAAAAAGTTTACTGCCACTGCCTGGACCAGCTAATAAAACCAATATATCCAAATTTTCAAATTTTTTAGGTATCAATTAATCAACCAACTGTTTATCTAATCCAATTCTGATTTTCTCTAAGAAATTTAGCTCCATAACGTGCTTTCATTTTCCCTTGTCTTGATCTCACTTTATCAACTGTCATTCCATGAGGGAAGCCATCTTTTGTGGGTTTTATTTCTAATCTTCTTATCTCATCATTAACAATTGACCAAAATCTTTTCTGAAGTAGTAAATCCTCTTTTGTATCTTTCCAACGTCCGCTTAACCTTTCATCCATTTCAATTACAAAATCTCTTATTTCTTCTGGAGTATTTTCTTCTAATATAATGTCGTTTAATTTATATTCCTCTGTTCTATAAGCAAGCGCAACATTAGCTGAAAAAATTTCAGAAATTGTTAGTTCTTGTTGGGTTTTTTTATTTATATGATGTTTTGTAAGTAATAAAGTTCTATTATTATTACTAT
>MDTC01156841.1_pt1 | contig 11205 bp, 11 predicted proteins | sample 811181 | NCBI WGS metagenome assembly MDTC01 (sample SAMN05326644, study PRJNA326480) | marine metagenome | isolation source: seawater | place: Pacific Ocean: North | collected 2011 | reverse complement strand
TTTTGGACACTTGGATACGACACTGTGTATGGATTTCAGGATATTGCAGATGATGAAATAATAGGAGTAAAATCTACATCAATAAAATTTAAAAAAAATCCAAAGAAGTTTCTTTTCATATGTTATTCAGCAACAATTTTATCTTATCTATACTTGGGTTATGTAATGAATTTTAACTATCCTTTTTACTTTGGAGCTACACTGATGATTGTTCATCTGTTTTTTTATCAAATAAAGTTATTCAATCCAAAAAATGTTAAAAATTGTTTGAAAATTTTTAAAAGTAATAACTCATTTGGTTTTTTAGTTCTAATTTTAATTATCCTGGGAAAAATTAGCTTATGAAATCAAATGAAATTATTAAAAGATTATATAACGATTATTCAAAAAATTTTTTGGGAAAAATTTTTTTAGCTGCTTTTTTTTCAATAATGGTCGCTGGAGCGACCTCTTCTATTGCTTGGTTATTAGATCCTGCAATTAAAAAAATATTCATAGATAAAGATGAAACTTTAATTTTTTTAATCCCGGCACTAATAGTTATAACATTTTCAGCTAAAGGAATTTCACTTTACTTAGCAAAAGCTACAATGATTAATGTTGGGGAAGAAATAAAAAAACTTCTTCAATTTGATATGGTATCATCATTAATTAAAGCTGATACAAAATTGATAGATACAAAACACTCTGGAAAATTTATTTCAAATCTAACTTATGATGTTACTCATATAACAAATATGCTAAGTGATGCAATTTTAGCTATTTTTAAGGATACACTTACATTGTTAGGTCTTTTAACTGTCATGTTTTATCAAAATTGGAAATTATCACTAATTGCAATAATTATGATTCCTCTTGCAAGCACTGCTGCTAAAAGTTTAGGAAAAAGAGTTGGTAAAGTTGCAACAGAAGCTCAAGAGAGGTCTGGTTTTTTAAATTCTTATTTAATTGAAATATTTAAAAATCATAAATTAATAAAAATCTTTCAAAAAGAAAATTATGAAATTAATCGTTCAGATGAACACCTAGAAATTTTAAAAAATAAAAATGCAAAAATAAGAACAGTTTATGTTCGAGTATCACCTGTTATGGAAACATTCACTGGAATTATGATAGCTATTTTAATTTTTTATTCAGGAAAATTAATTATTAAAGATGAAATTGATATAAATAATTTTTTCTCTTTTTTAGCTGCTATGATGTTAGCTTATCAACCTGTTAGATCTTTAGCTACAGTAAATATGGCTATAAGCCAAGGCTTATCAGCTGCGGCAAGGATTTTACCAATTATAGACAATGAAAATGAAATAAAAGATATTCCAGATGCATCAGAAATATCTATTAAAAAAGCAAATATAAAATTTACAAATGTTCATTTTTCATATGATGAAAAAAATCAAGATGTTTTAAACGGTGTTAACATAAATATTGAGGGTGGAAAAATGTCTGCTTTAGTAGGTCTCAGTGGTTCTGGAAAATCTACGATAATGAATTTAATACCTAGGTTCTATAATATCAAATCAGGAGATATTGAAATTGACAATCAATCAATCTACAAAACGAGGATAAATTCTCTCAGGGAAAAAATCTCGCTGGTCAGTCAAGATACAACTTTATTTGATGATACAATTAGAAATAATATTGCTTATGCAAACGTTGATGCATCTGAAAATGAAATTAAAGAGGCAGCAAAACTCTCATATTGTGAAGAATTTATTAATGAACTTCCTTTGAAATACAACACTATTATTGGAGAAAATGGCATTCGTTTATCTGGTGGTGAAAAACAAAGAATTTCTATCGCAAGAGCTATGTTAAAAAAAAGCCAAATTATTTTATTAGATGAGGCAACATCCTCATTAGACTCTGACACAGAAGAAAAAATACAATCTGCTATCGATATTTTAACCAAGAATAAAACTACCGTAGTTATTGCTCATAGACTTTCAACTGTATTAAATTCTAATAAAATATTTGTTGTAGAAAGTGGAAAAATATTAGCTTCAGGAAAACATGAGGAGCTATTAAATAATTCTGAACAATATAAAAATTTTTACAATAAACAGATCAGAAAAGATTAATGTTTTTTTTTTATCAAATTTTATTAATTGTAACAATAATATTATCACCAATTATTCTAATAATTAGATTCTTTAAAGATAAAGAAGATAAAAAAAGGTTTGTTGAAAAGTTTTCATTAAATAAAAAAAAAAGATCTAAAGGTAATTTAATTTGGTTCCATGCTGCAAGCGTTGGTGAATTTTTAAGTGTGGTCCCCCTTATTAGAGAATTGGAAAAAAATAAAAATATTAAAATTATCTTAGTCACAACCTCAACACTTAGCTCTTCAAAAATCTTTAGAAATTTTAAATTTAGAAAAACTATTCATCAATTTTTTCCAATTGATTTTAAATATTTTACGTCAGAATTTATTAGTTATTGGAAACCGAAAGTTGCAATTTTTATTGACTCTGAAATTTGGCCTTGCATGTTTAAAGAAATAAAAAAAAATTCAATTCCTCTTGTGCTGATGAACGCAAGAATTACCAAAAGATCTTTTGATAAATGGAAGACGTTTAAAGACTTTTCAAATAATACTTTTAAGAATATTGATATCGCATACCCCTCTAATTTAGAAACTTTTGGTTATTTAAAAAAATTTAAAATTAAAAAAATTAAAAAAATAGGTAATCTTAAATTCACCGAAGATCAAAATTCTGAAACAGAGGTTCTTGCTAAATCTTTTTTATCTTCTGTTAGAGGTAGATTAATTTGGGTTGCGTCAAGCACACATCCAAGTGAGGAGTACATTATTGGTAAGGCTCATTTGCAATTAAGAAAAAAGTTTAAAAATTTGTTAACTATAATAATTCCAAGACATACAAACAGGGTAAGTGAAATAAGAGATGAATTAAAATCTTTAAAAGTAAAGACGGCTATAAGATCCAAAAAACAGAAAATAAATTTTAACACTGATGTTTATTTAGCTGATACCTATGGCGAAACAAAAAAATTTTTTAAAATAGCTAAAATAATTTTTATAGGTGGGTCAATTATAAATCATGGTGGTCAAAACCCTATTGAGCCAGCTAGGTATGGTTTAAGAATTATACATGGACCAAATGTCGGTAATTTTTATGAAATTTTTAAACTTTTTAAAAATAAAAAGGCATCTTTCCAAATTAATAATTTGAGTCAATTGATTAAAATTGCTCAAATACTACTGACGAAAAAAACAAATAATAAACTAAATCTTAAAAAAATTGGTGAGGTTATATTAAAAAAAAGTGTGATAGAAATTAACAAAATATTTAAAAATGAAACTAAAAAAACCTAGGTTTTGGGATTACCAAAAGCCGAATTTTTTATCCAATCTATTTTATCCTTTATCAAAAATTTATGAATTAATACTTAATCTAAAAAATACAAATAAAAAAAAAATAAAAAATATTAAAACAATTTGTGTTGGTAATATTTATATTGGAGGTACAGGTAAAACCTCTCTTTCAATTGAACTGAAAAAAATTTTAGATGAAAAAAAAATAAAGACTTGTTTTGTTAAAAAATATTATTCAGATCAAATTGATGAACAAAAATTATTAAATAAATTTGGTAAAACATTTATAAATAAATCAAGACTACGTGCCCTAGAAGAAGCTGCGTTAGAAAAATTTGAAGTAGCAATTTTCGATGATGGTTTGCAAGATAAAAATATTAACTATGACCTTTCATTTGTTTGTTTTAATAAAAAAAATATGTATGGAAATGGTCGAGTAATTCCCTCAGGACCATTAAGAGAAAGTTTAGATAATCTGAAAAATTATAAAAATGTGTTTTTTAATGGAAATAAAAAAGAAATATCACTCGTAAACAGTTTATTTGGTAATTATAATAATTTAAATTATTACGAATCTTTTTATCAGCCCACAAATTTAAGCAATTTTGATCTAAATGACTCGTATATAGCTTTTTCAGGAATTGGTAATCATTCAACATTTATAGAAATGTTATCATTTAATAAGTTTAATATAGTTCATGATTTAGAATTTCCTGATCATTACAATTATTCAAATAAAGATATTGATGAGATATTTGATCTTGCACAAAAAAAGAACGCAAAAATTTTAACTACAGAAAAAGATTACTTAAGGCTTGATGAAAATAATAAAAAGAATATCAAATATATTCAAATTAATTTAAGGATTACCCAATTAGAGGAAGTTAAAAGAAAGATTAGTTTTATTTAATGAAGATTTTTAAATTTTTACGATATTTTATTGAAGCTGTTATAATCATGTTATTTTTTTTAATTTTTAAAATTATTGGTTTAAAAAAATCATCATTTCTATCTGGAAAAATTTTTATGATATTTGGTTCATTTTTTAGATCCAAAAAAATAATTATGAGTAATTTGAAAACATCATTTCCAAATTTAACGGAAATTGAACTAGAAGAATTAAAAAAAGAAATGTGGAACTATTATGGAAAAATTTTTGCAGAATACTCTTTTCTTAAATTTTTAAGAAAAAATGAAAATAATAATATTATAATTATTGGTAATGAAATTTTGAATAAAATTAAAACTAACAACAAGCCTGTAATTTTTGTCTCTGGTCACTTTGATAACTTTGAATTGATGGCAATGTTTTTAGAAAAGTCAGGAATTAAACTATCAACTATTTATCGTCCATTGAATAATTTTTTTATGAATAAAATAATGGAAAGAATAAGAAAAAAATTTATTTGCAAAAAACAAATTAAAAAAGGTAGAATGGGTTTAAGGGAATCATTAAAATTATTTAATGATGGATATTCAATGGCTTTAATGATTGACCAAAGAGTAAGTGAGGGTATTAAAACTAAATTTTTTAATAAAGAAGCTTACACAACCACCATTCCGGCTCAGTTTGTCAAAAAATTTAACTGTAAAATTGTTCCTATAAACATTGAAAGAATACAAAACTTTAATTTTAAAATAAAAATTTTTGAGCCTTTAGAATTCGATAAAAACACATCTATTTCTGAGATAAATCATGAGTTAAACAAATGGCTTGAGCAAACAATTTTAGTAAATCCAGCAAAGTGGATCTGGTCTCATAATCGTTGGAAATAAAACTATTTATTCTCTTTTTTAATTGCCGCTTCAACATAAGAGTAATAAGCCTCTTGAAGCTCTACATTCCAGTATTGTAAATCTTCAAGCTTAATTTGCTTTCCAGAAATAGCACATATAACATGGTCACCATTTTCTAAAATTTGAAAGTTATTTGGTAAATATTTTATTTTAGCTAATTTTTTGTACATTTTTAGTTTATATATCTATACATGAATGTTGGTATTATAGGAAGCGGTGGAAGAGAGCATGCTTTATGTAAAAGTGTAAAAAATTCAAGTATTGTAAAAAATATTTATTGTATTCCTGGAAATGCAGGTACAGCAAACATTGCTACAAATGTAGATATAGATCTAGATAATTTTGATAATATTAAAGAATTTATAGTTTCTAAAAAAATAGAATTTTTGATTGTTGGGCCAGAAAAACCGCTGGCGGATGGGTTGGTTGATTTTCTTCAAGGTATAAATATAAAAATATTTGGGCCAAACAAAGCAGCCTCTCAACTTGAAGCTTCTAAAATCTTTACAAAAAATCTCTGTAAAAATTATAAAATTCCAACTGCAAAATTTGGAGTTTTTCAAAATCAAATAGACTCTAAGAAATATATAAAAAAATCAAATTATCCAATAGTCATTAAGGCAGATGGATTAGCAGCTGGTAAAGGGGTTTATATTTGTGAAAATGAGAAAGACTCTTTTCAAGCAATAGATGAAATATTTAACGGAAAATTTGGTGAAGCAAAAAATATTTTAATAGAGGAATTTTTAGAGGGAGAAGAAATGAGTTATTTCATTATAACTGATGGAAATACAATTAAAAAATTTGAAACTGCTCAAGACCACAAAAGAGCATTAGAAGGTGACAAGGGTAAAAATACTGGGGGTATGGGTGCTTATTCTCCATCCAGATTGATTAATGAAGAATTAGAAAAAAAAATATTAGATAAAATTATTAAACCAACCATACAGGGTCTGAGAGATCAAAATATTGAATATACGGGTTTTTTGTATGCTGGCCTGATGATTAAAAATAATGAACCATATTTAATAGAATATAATGTAAGAATGGGCGACCCAGAATGTCAAACCATCTTACCCAAGTTAGAAACAGATCTGTTAAAAATCTTCCTAGCTTGTTGTAATAAGTCACTAGATAAGATTGAAATAAAATGGAATAATAAAAAAAGCTTATGTATTGTTTTGTGTTCTAATGGCTATCCTGCAAACTATGAAAAAAATATTTTAATAAATAATTTAGACAAATTGCTTTTAGACAAAAATAATCTCTGTTTTCATGCGGGTACAAATTTAAAACAAAAAAATATTTTTGCGACAGGAGGAAGGGTTTTAAATTTTGTTTCTTTGTCTGATAGTTTTTTTGAAGCTAGAAATAAAATTTTAAGTAATCTGAAAATTTTGAATTGGGATAAAGGCTTTTATAGAAAAGATATTGGATATAAAGTTATTGACTAATGAGAATTATAGCAGGTCAATTAAAAGGTAGAAAAATTCTAAAACCAAGTGACAGCAAAACTAGACCTCTAAAAGATTTGGTAAAAGAGTCTATATTCAATATTATTAAACATTCTAAAAAACTTAACATAAACATTGAAAATTCGAGTATTCTTGATTTATTTTCAGGTGTGGGATCGTTTGGTTTGGAGGCTTTATCGAGAGGTGCAAATCATGTTACATTTGTCGAAAACTATCCTATCTCATTAGAAATATTAGATAAAAATATAACTAATCTAAATTTAAAAGATAAATGCAATATTATTGAGGATGATATCTTTAAAAATTTAAATTTTGAAGTACTAAAAAAGAAATTTGATTTGATTTTTTTAGATCCACCCTTTATTGAAAAAAATATTTTAAATCTATTATTAAAAATAAAACAATCCAATGTTTTAAAAAATGAAGGGATTTTAATTCTTCATAGAAATAGTAAAGATAAAAACCTACTCGCATCAAAATTTAAAATTTTAGAGGAAAAAAAGTATGGTATTTCAAGAATAATATTTGCAAAGCTCTAATTTCAAAATTGTTTGCGTGTCTCTTTTTTTATTAACTCTACAGATGGTTGATCAAATGGATTCACATCAAGCGTTCTTCCTAATAAAATTGTTTCAAGAATAAAATAGCAAAATAACTCACCTAAAGTTTTTTCATCTCTTTTCTTAATTTCGAAACTTCTGAATGGAATATTTTTTTTTAAAAAAATATTTTCTGTTGCATTTTTTTGCCTAAAAATTATATCATTAAGATTATAACGGCCTAGATACTTATGACTTTGTAATAATTTGTCATTACTAATTTTATTAGAAACCTTATCTTTACAAAAAAATAATGTAAAAAAATTATTTTTAGATCCGTCTAAATAAAATTGCATTAAACTGTGATTGTCTTTAGGCATTGTTGATATAAATGGTAAAATTCCTTTTCCTTTTTTTCCTAAACTTTCTGCGACTAATTGTTGGTACCATTGAAATAAATAATTAGACCGGTGATCATAATTGATAACTACAGAATTGGATTTTTTTTGTTTAATATAATAAAATATAGCTCCAACATTTCGAACTAACAAATTTAAAAAATTTTTATTCTTTATTAAATTATCAAACTGTCTAAACTTTTTAGGATTTAAGCCCATTAATTTTGCGGGCAACATCCCTACTTCCGATAATACTGAATATCTTCCTCCAATAAAATTATTATGATGAACAATTTCTGCTTTAAGTTTTTTAGCAAGGTTAAATAGATAACTTGATTTATTTTCTGTGATAAAAATATTTTCGTCATTACTACCTGTTAAAATATTTACGTTTGATATTGTTTCTAAAGTGTTACCAGATTTTGAAACTATTAAATTAGTAAATTTTTCTTTTTTTTTTAAATTCTGAAATGAATTTAAATTATTAAAAAATACAAATTTTTTTTTAATATCTTTTCTCAAAAAATTGTATATTGCTTGAGTTCCAAGTATTGAGCCACCCATACCTATTACTCTAAATTGTTTTTTAAATTTAATTTTATTTAAATTATATTTATCAATATAACTTTGACCTAAAGATTTTGTTAACTCATTTTTATTTCCAATAAAAATTTTTAGTCTTTTTTTAATATGATTTTCATTTTTTTTTATTTTAAAACTTTTTAAATTTATAAATTTGGTTAACATCAATTACTTTTAATTTTATCCAAAACAGATTTTTTTAAAGATTTATTGACCTCTGAATTGGAATTCGTATCTGCATCAGGAGTTTTTCTTAAAACTTCTTTAAGGTCAAACTCATTGTTTTGAACCTCTTCTTCTGTCTCATCTTTAGGAACAGGTAGCTTTGAATAATCTGGAGGTAATACCAACGGGTTTTTTTTTTTCAATTAAAAATTCCTCTGCACTTTTCGATTTTTTATTTCCTTCCAATCCATCTTTTAAAGACTGACAACCTATCAATAAACTACTTGATATTAATACGAATATAAATTTTTTAGTTCTGTTCATTATCTTTTTTTTCTAAGAAAAATTCATCATAAATAAGGCAAAGAATACCTAAAGTAATAAATATATCGGCAATATTAAATATAAACCAATGAAAATCATTATAATGTAGGTCTATAAAATCAGGAACCGCTGAAAATTTAATCCTGTCATATAAATTTCCCAGTGATCCTCCAAATATCATGGCAAAAAAATATCCTGAAAAATTTTTATTCTTAAAAACTAAATATAAAATAAATAATGATATAATTATAATGAGACCTGAAATTAAATTATAGAATAAATCATTTCCAAAATTCAATAAACCAAATGCGATTCCTTCGTTCCAGATTAAAAAAATATTTATGAATTCTAGTAAATAAATTTCATCAAATGTTGTTTCATTAAAAATATTTATTACTTGAATTTTTGAGATTCTGTCTAAAGTAAAAATGATCAGTATAATTAATAATTTTAAAAAAATAGTATTATTTATAAATTTCATTTATTAAAATTTTGTTATTAATGTCTTAAACAATCACCCTCTTTAATTTTCCAACAAACTGGACATTTATTTCCAATGGCTTTTTTGGTACTTATCTCAATCGTATCCTTTTCATGTTCCAATATTTCTGCATGAGAGGTTATACATAACTCTGCAAAATCTGTATATTTTGAAATGTCAAACAATTGTTTATTAACATTTATTTGTAAGCTTGCTTCTAAACTTGAGCCAATCTCTTTACTTGTTCTTTTTTCTTCAATACTGACGTTACAAATATCTCGTATCTTAATTAGCTGCATCCATTTTTTATTTAATTCCACATTTTCAAATTTTTTAGGAAAGCTTAAAAATTTTTCCAAATGAACACTTTTTTCTTTTTTTGATATAAGTTGATAAATCTCTTCAGTAGTAAATGATAAGATTGGGGCAAACCATTTTAATAATGAATTTAGTATAATGTTCAATAACAATAATGATGATTTTCTTTTTTCAGAGTCCTTAGGATCGCAGTACAATGTGTCCTTTCTGATATCAAAATAGAAAGCAGACAAGTCCACTGTACAAAAGTTTAACAATTCTTTGTATAGATTATGAAAATCATAATTTTTAAAATATTTTTTAAAATTAAGATCTAAATTATATATTTTATGAAGCATAAATTGTTCTAATTCTGGTAATTTTGCAATTTCGATATTTTGAAAATCTATGTCTGTAAAAGAGTCATTTAGATTTCCAAGTAAATATCTAAATGTATTTCTAATTTTTCTATATGACTCAGAATGTTGATCTAATATTGAATAGTCAATTCTTAAATCCTCAGCATAGTTTGATGATGCTACCCAAATTCTAAGTATATCAGCTCCATACTTTTTTAAAATATCTTCAGGAGCAATAACGTTTCCAAGTGATTTAGACATTTTTAATCCTTTTCCATCAACAACAAATCCATGGGAAAGAATATTTTCAAATGGTGCTCTGCCCCTTGTGCCACATGATTCTAATAAAGAAGAATGAAACCAACCTCTATGTTGATCAGAACCCTCTAGATACATTGAAGCAGGCCATTTTAAATCTTTTCTTTTTTCTAAAACAAAAGAGTGTGTTGAGCCACTATCAAACCATACTTCTACAATATCACTTAATTTTTCATAATCATTTGACTTATATTTTTTTCCTAAAAACTTTTGTGGATCGTCAGAAAACCAACAGTCTGAACCTTCTTTTTCATAAATCTTTGCAATATTCTCGAAAACTTCATCATCAACTAAAATTTCTTTGCTTTTTTTATTAATAAAAATAGGTAATGGAACCCCCCAAACGCGCTGTCTTGAAACACACCAGTCAGGTCTAGTTTCGATCATAGATTTTAATCTTTCTTTACCTTTGCTAGGATAAAAAGTTGTGTCGTCAATTGCTTTCAAAGCTTTGCTTCTAAGTTTATGACTCTCCATTGATATAAACCATTGAGGCGTAGCCCTATGAACTAGTGGTGCTTTTGATCTCCATGAATGAGGATAAGAATGAGTCAATTGACCATTTTTTAGGAGTTTATTTTGTTCTTTTAACTTTTCTATAACAACAGGATTAGCTTTAAAAATATGAGTACCTTCAAATAAAGAAACATTTTTAGTATACTTTCCATCCCCATCAACTGTCTCTATTGCTTTAATTCCATTGTTAAGACAAAGATTAAAGTCATCTGGTCCATGACTTGGCGCACAATGCACTATACCTGTTCCTTGTTCAGTTGTAACAAATCGTGCCTCAAGCATTGGTATGTCATAATCATACCCCAAATCAAAAAAAGGATGATTACAAATAGTTTTTTTGAATTCTTTGCCTTTAAACTTTTTTAGATTTTCATAATCTTCTATTCCACATTCTTTTATTACTGACTCTAATAAATCTTCGGCAATTATGATTTTTTTATTTTTAAATTCACCCTCATCATTTATTTTAATTAATAAATAATCTAAACTTTCGTTATAAGCTAAAGCCCTATTTGCTGGAATCGTCCAAGGTGTAGTAGTCCAAATAACTATACTACTATTTTCAATTTCCTTAATATTTGAGGTTTTTACTGAAAAGCATGCATATATGGTATCTG
>MDTC01110330.1_pt1 | contig 11206 bp, 10 predicted proteins | sample 811181 | NCBI WGS metagenome assembly MDTC01 (sample SAMN05326644, study PRJNA326480) | marine metagenome | isolation source: seawater | place: Pacific Ocean: North | collected 2011 | reverse complement strand
TAACTTTTTTTGGATTCCATAACATAATTGACCGCAAATCATCTTTGACCAAATCAGAAACTGCTATGACTTTATCTGCAAACGGATAAAGCAACCGTACCCCCTGACATAACACCTTTCCAACCCATCCAGATCGAAGTCTGAGAAAATCACTAACCCAACAATGCTCTACCACGAACAACTTTGTATGAGAGAATGAAAATAATTTGCAAAAAATCACAATTAAATTAACGTAGGTTAGATGAGTTACCAGAACATCAAACTTCTCATTCTTTAATAGCCTGTGAACGGGAACAATTGCTCCCAACATGCGAGAGCAACCTAGAACCTCAACCGTCTCGCCTTTAAAAAAAGATTTCATAATACCAACATCACTAACAGCAATTAAAGTAACTTCAAATCCACCCTTATCAATTAGGCCATTGGCCTGTGCAATCGCAGCTTTTTGAGCACCGCCTCCGATAAAATCTGGTATAATGATGCCTACTTTTCTCATTAGCACTCCGATTTTTCCAGTTATGCTCTTAAAATCCTACTACAGTTGAATTTATATATGATTCAATTTTCAGAAAATTCCCTTTAACTCACCAAAATATCAAAATTTAATTACACGATGTAGACAGAAAAAGAACATATCATATCTATAATCCAAATCGCATTAAAGACAGTGAGTATTTATATTCACAACAAAAGGAAAACTAGATAAAGTAGATAGCAAAAATAAAGTAATTCAGATGAGCAGCCAAATGACTAATCGGAAAATAATATTCGTAATGAAAAAAATTTGTAGAGGGGGAGGTGCCGAAAAACAAATTCTTCTCCAGGCAAGCAACCTTGCTCAAAGCGGTCTCAATGTAGGAGTTGCCTGCCAAAGCTATGACAAACAACTTTTAACTGAATTATCTCCTAAAGTTGACATCAGTGTCGGCATCCTCAAGTCACTTATAAAATCAAAAGGCGCCTACGTAATAAGCTTTCTGGCTACTGATCACACTTTTTGCGTGCCCCTTGCAGCTATAGGTTGGATTAAATGGATACCTTTTGAAAGAATTCACCCTGCCTTCTATTATTCAAGATTTACCAGATCCGGCCATGTCTCTAGGTTTATCAAAAGAAATCTCCTTAGGCTATCCTACCAAACACTAACAAAGCATATTTTAGTCCAGACAAAAGATGCCGAAAAATATTGGAATAAGCTTGGAGTAACTGCAAAAACTCTACCCAATATAGTAAACCTAAAGACCGCACCTACTATCCTCGCCGAGAATCCAAACAACTTCAAAATCCTAATGGTAGGTAGACTCTGCCCGCAGAAAAACTATGAACTCGCCATCACGGTCTTCGACCACCTAAACAAAAAATATCCTGGAAAATTCGCCTTGGATATTTGTGGGAACGGCCCCTCTTTGCTACATCTTGAAAAAAGAATTTTCGACTTGGGCCTATCCGATAAGATAATAATGCACGGATATACTAATCCAGATAAATTTCTAAAAAAGGCCGACCTGTTTTTAATGACTTCACATGTTGAAGGCATGCCAAACGCTCTCACGGAAGCGATGGCTAACGGACTCCCATGCCTTGTGGGTAATTTTCCAGGAGGAGTCCGGGACTTATTTCTCGAAAAAGAGGCCAGCCACCAGCAAGTAGCAAAAGCTCCGGCACCCGCCGCTTTTATTCATCTCATAGAAAAATTATATACTAACAGATCTCTAAGAGCAGACCTGGGAAAGCGTAACTACAAACTCATTCAAAACAACTACACACCGGAAAAGTATGCTGAAAATGCGAAAGCTATATTTTCAGAGATCATGAGCTATTAGCCCTCATATCTTTAAAATACTCTACCGAAAACTCCACCTAAAGTACTACATAATATATTTCTCATGCCGGGCCGCCGAAACTATCAAAAACAGTATCTGCCATTACCAAGTGATAAACCGTAATATCAAGCCTCATAAAAAAAAGAGACTACTTTATTATTAGTTTCAAAAAATACCTTGGATTGATAAATTTTAGGTTTTTGAGCCCACAAGAACTTGCTCTACTGTTTCAGCTGGGCTTGGCAGCTTGCCAATAACCTTAGAAACCTTAGTAGAATCTAAACTCATATTTAACGACCGAGCAACCCCACTTTGCATACTTTTCACCGAGGTTAACTTAATCGGGCATTTAGATTCTATTGCTTTAAGGATTAACTGCCCGAAGTCTGACTTTGTTATCGATTGATCACCTCCAAGATTATATATTCCCTCAATATCTTCATTCTGAATCATCTTATGTGTCTTTAAAACAAAATCTCTTGTACTAATTGGCGAGAAAGCAACATCGTCAAAAAGTGGAATTTCTTCCGCACGCCGAGCTTTATCCAAAACCCACATAAAAAACTGATTTGGAGCTGGACCCACTATCGTTGTGCGCAAAACAATCGATTTAGACGACCATCTGCTATTAACCAGATCTTCACTCCATTTTTTGGTAAAACCATAGGCTGTTGATGGCTGTGTAGGCATCGACTCCGGCTTATCCCCCCGACAATCAGGATAAACAGCATCACTGCTAATATATATGAAGCGAGCCTGCCCAGAATATAAACTGAGAATATCAATAAGATTCTTTGTAGCTAGAACATTTACTCTTAAAGCCTGCTCAAAATCTTGCTCACAAACACCAAGATTTATTAGTGCAGCGCAATGCACAATCTCATCACACTGAACACCTTCAAGAGCGGCATGAACAGCATCTTTGTCGGTAAGGTCGACTTTAATTGGAGTAACGTTAGCTGACTCTACTGTGACCTGGCATCGATTCCACAACGCATATACTTTATAATGCTTACTCAGCACTCTGACAAATTCGGTCCCCAGCATACCAGATGCACCCGTCACTAAGACAGCTTTCTGAGTCATTTTCATCCTCAATTAATTAGTTAATCAATTTCTTCGCATTTGAATCAAGTATTGCAACTACTTTTTCAACATGGTCCAAAGCCATTGCCGGAAACATCGGCACCGAAATCACACTTTCATAAAATATCCTAGCCCCTTCGGGGCAAGAATAGCCCTTACGCCGATAATACGGATGCATCGGAATCGGAATATAATGTACCTGCGTTCCAACACCGTCCCTGGCAAGATTTTTCATAAAAGTTGCTTTTTGTAATTTAAGACCATCATCTTTGATCTTTACTACCTGAAGGTGATACGACGATGCTCCGTATTTATCCCCGGCAATAACCTCAAAGAGCTCACTATCTCTAAGTAGTTCAGAATAAACTTTCGCAAGTTTTCTACGCGCCACAACAAATCCTGATAGCTTGCGCAACTGACTTTCACCCAAAGCCGCAGCTACATCACTCATGCGATAATTAAACCCGAGATCCTGCATCTCATAGTACCAGGGATTTTGTACTCCTTTAGTATCAGCGACTAAATCTCTCTGATTCTGGAAACCTTCAAAATCTCGCGAGATACCATGACTCCTTAGGCACTTTAGCTTTTCATATAACTTTCTATTATTTGTTAAAACAGCACCCCCTTCACCTGTAGCAATATGCTTTACCGGATGAAAACTGAGGATTGTCATATCACTTCCTGAACATGACCCCACCTTAAGTCCTGATGAATAAGAAGCTCCTAGAGCATGTGCCGCATCTTCAATAATCGAAAATTTATAATGATTCTTTAGTTCCCATAATTTATCCATATCCGCACATTGCCCGGAATAGTGAACTGGAACCACAAGCCGCACAGGGTCACCGGCCTTTTTCCTATTTTCAAGTATAGCCTCCAAAGCCTCTATTGACATCAAGCCAGAGTCAGACTCAATATCGCAAAAAACTGGCTTGAGATCACAGTACTCAAAGCAATTAGCAGATGCAGCAAAAGATATAGAGGATGTGACTGCCGAACTGCCCTTCTTAATATCTAGCGACTGTACAGCCAAATGAAGCGCTGCTGTACCAGAAGAAACAACAACCGCATATTCTGCGCCTGAAACTTTCGCTAATGCCTGCTCAAAAACCTCTACAGCCGGCCCCTGAGTAAGTCTAGGAGATCTAAGCGTCCGCACGACTGCCTCGATGTCATCTTCATCGATAATATGCTGACCGTATGGAAGCAGGGGTTCGATGGTCATATTTCTATATCATAAAATGAAACATCATCCTCATGAACAAGCTCATTCCCCTTAGTATGATATGACGCCAATATTGACTTGAGCATATCTTGACTCATACGCTCAGGATTGGTTTCAGACGAGTACCTGAAGTTTTTTTCTACCGAGCTAAAATTCCTATTGATAGATGGATCCTTATATTTGTCGTCTATGGCAGGCAATATGGCATAATACTTCTCAAAGTCATAAGCATATCTCGAATCATCTTCTGAGATCATACACTCATGCAGTTTCTCACCAGGCCTTATACCGATATTCTTAACTGGAACACCAGGAGCCAATACCTCTATCAAATCAGTAATGCACATTGTAGGAATCTTTGGTATGAAGATCTCCCCGCCATTCGCACTATCAAAGGCATCCCAAACCATATTAACAGCATCTTTTAAAGTAATCCAAAAACGAGTCATTTCAGGGTCTGTTAAAGTCACCAAGCCTTTTGTTTTCTGTTTTAAAAAGAAAGGAATAGCACTACCTCGAGACCCAACAACATTACCGTACCTGACTATTGAAAAGCAGGTACCAAACCCCCCGTATGCATTAGCAGCGACAAACATTTTATCGGAAGCCAGTTTAGTAGCGCCATACAAGTTAATAGGATTACAGGCTTTATCGGTAGAAAGAGCAACGACTTTCTCCACCCCCGCATCCAGCGCTGCCTCTATCACATTCTGAGCTCCATTAATATTGGTTTTAACGAACTCAAAAGGATTATATTCCGCAGCTGGTACGTGTTTATAAGCCGCTGCGTGCACGACCAGGTCAACGCCCTTCATAGCTCGCCGTAACCGGTCCTGATCTCGAACGTCCCCAAGAAAATATCGAAGGGGTGAGTTCTTAAGGGATTTGACATTCATCAACTCATACTGCTTTAACTCATCCCTACTATAGATAATCAGTTTTTCGGGACTATAATTCTGGAGGACCATTCTTATAAAAGTTTTCCCAAAACTCCCGGTCCCTCCGGTAATAAGAATTGATTTACCGTCAAACATAAGAACAGCCTCGAGGTGATTATTTTAATGATTATTAATGAAAAATAATCTAACTACAACCCTATGGTCAAGCTTTTTATCCCATATCGACAAGGCTTATTTTAGAAAATCTATTTAACTAGAGCCGATCAGTAGAACTTAACTTTGGCTTTTTTACAAACACAACGACACAATAACAAGAACTCTGCCCGGAAAAATCATAATACCGTAAAGGATATACTCCTTAAAAATATATATTTACAGAGCTTGCAATCCACTCAAAATCCTACTGCGAAGTAAGCTAATTTGCCCTTGAATTAAATTAACTAAAGGCTAGAATACCATTAGTCTTTACTACAAGGAGATATCTACGATGAGTAACAAACCATTAGCTATTTCAGTTTACGCAGATGGCGCTGAACTGGAACCCATGCTAAAGTCACAAAGAGAATGTGCCGTGGATGGATTCACCACGAACCCCACACTTATGAGAAAAGCAGGTATCTCAGACTATGAAGCCTTCGCAAAAAAGGTATTGCAGCACATAACAGATCTACCTATTTCGTTTGAAGTATTCTCCGATGACATAAATGAGATGGAATCCCAAGCAAGGACAATCGCATCTTGGGGCAAAAACGTTAACGTGAAAATACCGATAACAAACACAAAGGGAGAAACAACACTACCAATGTGCGCTCGACTGTTATCGAGCAATATCAAGCTCAATATCACAGCTATCATGACACTCGACCAGGTTAGCGAAATTGAGAAAATAGCGAATATACATGATGATATTATCGTCTCAATATTTGCCGGGCGTATAGCAGATACCGGCATTGATCCTTTGCCAGTTATGACAGAAGCGGTAAGCCTATTTCAAAATTATAAATCAATCAAAGTTTTATGGGCAAGCCCAAGAGAAGTTCTAAATGCTTACCAGGCTGATCAATGCGGCTGTGATATCATAACCATGACACCGAGTCTCATAGCAAAACTTAAGCTATATAATAAAAATCTCGAAAACTACTCTCTGGATACTGTGAAAATGTTCAGGGATGATGCTGTTGCAGCCGGATACGACATAGACTCGACAGTGCCTCCTCTTAATAAATTAAACAGAACATCAGCTGAAGTTTGAAAATTTATTTAAAGAACAGGCCTAAATAAATTCGTACCTAGAAAGCAGCTTTGACAAACAAAGCTTGCTCTCTCCTCTATCAAGCAAGAAACTATACAAAAACTTTGAATTCTCCTTCCTTTTTATTGGATTTTCGATTAGTAATAAATTGGAATACAATCAGAAAAAAAGAGCTCAATATGGATTTTGTTGGAAATCTCTTTGATATCAGAGATAAGGTAGCAATAATAACGGGCGGTGGCGGCCTCCTTTGTGGAACAATGGCTCAGGCCTTGGGTAGAGCAGGAGCGAAAGTGGTCGTCGTCGATATCAGACTGAATAAAGCAAAAGCTATCGCCGATCAGGTCAATGCTGAAAATGGTAACGCCGTTGCAATGGAAGCTGATGTTACCCCAAAATCTCAGTTTCAGAATATTACTAACCTCGCTATTGAAAAACATGGCCGAATCGACATTCTAATAAATGGAGCCGGGATTAATGCGCCCACTCCGCTCCTGGATATCGAAGAAGAAGAGTTCGGTCAGATCATAAAATCACACCTACAAAGCACACTCTTTGGTTGTCAAACTGTTGGCAAGGCAATGCTAAATCAAAAAAGTGGATCTATCATCAATATTAGCTCCGCATCGGCAAATCCGCCGCTTTCAAAGGCATTTACATATTCTGCCGCTAAGGCTGCCGTAAAAAACCTAACTCAAAATATTGCCCGAGAATGGGGTACCACCGGAGTTCGAGTAAATGCTATCAGGCCCGGTTTTTTTCCAACAGAGTGGAGTAGGAAAAACTTTATATCGGCCGAACGTGAAAACGCTATCCTTGGGCATACCCCCATGAAAAGGTACGGTGAAGCGAAAGAGTTAGTTGGAGCAATAATCTGGCTATCATCAGACGCCTCTAGCTTCGTAACAGGATCTGAAGTAGCTATCGATGGCGGCTTTAGCTCGATGACTATTTAAGAGGATGAAATGAGTAAAACGGTTGTGATTACCGGAGGGACACGGGGAATTGGCTGGGGAATATCAACAGTTTTTATGGAAGCAGGTTGGCAAGTAGTCTGCGGAGCAAGGTCCCAACCATCTCAGGACAAATCTTTCCTAGGACCTTTCCACTTCATCGCAATGGATGCTTGCTCAGTGGAAGGCCAAGAAAACCTTATAAATGCAGCCCTCAAAAAAACAGGGCGAATCGATGCCTTCGTAAACTGCGCTGGTATTTCGCAATGGAAACCCTTGAAAGAAATCGATGAGAAATTTCTGGATAATATGATCAACCTAAATATAAAAGGGTATTTTTGGGGGTGCCGCGCAGCCGCTGCCGTGATGCCCCAAGGAAGCTCCATCATAAATATTTCAAGCCTTGCAGGAAAAAGGGGTAGCAGCAATAATGCTGCCTATTGTGCAACCAAATTCGCTGTGAACGGCCTTACTCAGTCATTAGCAAAGGAGTTAGGACCAACAGGCATTAGAGTAAACGCTCTTTGCCCGGTATACGTAGAGACAGATATGATAATAGATGAACTATCTAACCCACACTCACCAGCTTCTGGTCATAATGTCGGGGAATACTTAAATAATTTCACTGAGCAGCAAACAGCATTAAAACGTCTTCCAGAGCCTAAAGATGTTGGCGAAGCCGCTCTCTACCTCGCAGAGGAAAGATCCAAAGCTATCACTGGTCAATGCATAAACATAGATTGTGGGGTACTACCTCAATGAAAAATAGCACTATTGCTGTCACCTCCAGAACGTTTTCGAAAACCCCGGAGTTACGTCAAATCGCCGAGTCGAGCTTTGGAAAAGTAAAGTTTAATGAAAAAGGTGAATCTTTAAAAGGAGACCGTTTAGTCGAATTTCTCGAAGATTGCGAGGGTGCTATAATTGCACTGGAGCCTTTCACCTCTGGCATTCTGAGCAGGCTACCTAAACTCAAATACCTTTCCAAATATGGCGTCGGCTTGAACAATATTGATCAAAGCGCCCTCAAAGCACTCAACAAAGAAGTTTTGTACACAAAAGGCACAAACAAGCGCTCTGTTGCCGAACTGACTCTCTCTTTCATGATAGGCATTCTCAGAAATGTATTCGATTCAATCGATCAAATGTCTAAAAATACATGGCAAAACAAAGGGGGCGTTAATTTATCAGAAAAAACGGTTGGAATCATTGGTTTCGGCAACGTAGGGCAAGACCTCGCAAAAATACTTCGGGTTTTCGACTGCCGATTATTAATCAATGATATTGTTGATGTTTCTGAACATATCGGCCCTAAAGACTCTCTGGTAAGCAAGAAACAAATTTATCAAAACTCAGATATCATCAGCGTCCACACCCCGCTTAACGAAGGAACAGCAGCTATGATCACCAATCGAGAGCTCGCACTCATGAAGAAGTCGGCTGTTTTAATCAATACCGCTCGTGGAGGCATAATAGATGAGGATCACTTGTACCTTGCGCTAAAAGAAAAAAGAATTTTTGCAGCTGCAAGTGACGTCTTCAGGGTAGAACCACCAAAATTCCCTGAACTTTTTGAGCTCCCAAACTTCTATGGAACACCACACATTGGAGGCAGTTCAGCAGAATCAATCTTATCAATGGGAAAAGCAGCCATAACAAACTTAGAAAAAAAACTTTCGACTCGTAGGAGCAATCTATGCTAAAGGCAGCAATTGTCGGATACGGATATATGGGTGAGATCAGAAAGAAAGCTATAGAAAAAAATTCTGACTTAGAACTGTCAATGATCTGTGAAACAAGTCAAAACGCTTCTCTAAAAAATCTAGGATGCCCAATAGTATCCGACACCCAAAAGGTATTCGACAGCGACTGTGATATTATTTTTGTCTGCACCCCAAACAATTTAATACCTGATTTGACTATTAAAGGCTTACTCGCTGGCAAGCATGTATTCAGTGAAAAGCCCCCAGGACGTAACAAACCCGATATAGAGGCAATTATCGCCGCAGAAAGGTCTAGCCCGGCCTCAAAACTTATGTTTGGCTTTAACCACAGGTATCATCCCGCAATCCTCAATGCCAAAAAGATCGTCGACTCCCAGAAACTTGGAAAATTGCTCTGGATCCGCGGGCTTTACGGTAAATCTGGCGGCCTAAACTTTAAAACTTCATGGCGAAATAAACAAGCCATATCGGGAGGAGGCATCCTCCTCGATCAAGGCATACACATGATCGATCTATTCAATTACTTTTGCCCCGAATCCGAGTTCACAGACGTAAAATCTACAATTGATAACAACCATTGGGGACTGGAAGTTGAAGATAATGCGTTCGTAATTATGGCAAATAAAAAAGGGCAACAAGCATCACTGCATTCTTCAGCTACTTTTTGGAAGCACCAATTTAGAATAGAATTAGGTCTTACAAATGGCTACTTATCAATCGAAGGTTTTCTATCGAAATCTGGAAGCTATGGACGCGAACAATTGAGAATTGGCAAAAGGCAGTTTGAAGACCTATCTGCTGCTGTTGGAAATCCCAGCGAAGAAATTATCTACTTCGATCGCGACGAATCCTGGGATATCGAAGTAAAAAAATTCGTTGATGCTATTCAAAAAAACAAACCAGTAACAGAGAGCTCTTCGACAGACGCTCTAAGAGCAATGGAAATAGTGGAAAAAGCTTACGGAAACTCGCAATTTTACCGACATAATGAGGGCCAACATGGAATACTCAACCGTTCAATCAAATCTTTCCCTACCCGACATCAAACCGATGGAATGCCATAAGAGATATCTCGACCTAGTCTACGAAGAGTGCCTTGAAGGCCGTGACTTCAGATTAATCGATGTTGAATGCCCATGCTGCAGTGCCGATAAACCTCGACCACTATTTAAAAGAGGACCATTCACCTATGCAAGCTGCTCCGAATGTACAACCACTTATACACCGAGAAGACCTCACCAGGACATTATTAAAAGCTTTTTAATAAATAGCAGGGCGAGAGAGTTCTGGAAAACAGAAATGCTTGATGCCACCAATAGTCAGCGACTGACTAAGGTCTATGAACCCGTCATTGACTGGATAGAAAGACACCTTCAATATCAACTTCCGGAAGAATCCCTCTCTGTGGCTGACTTTTGCCCCAGATCAGATGGTCTTATTGAAGCCTGGTCAGCACGAAATATTGATATTGAATATATCACTATAGACCCATACTTTAACACACAGGATGAGCACTCAGTTATTTCACCAAATACATCAAAATCTTTCAGTGCAATTCTTTTAGACGATTCTTTCGCACACACAAAGTCAATGTCCGCGACACTCGAGTGGGCAGATCAGCATCTAAATAGTAATGGACTTCTGTTTATAAGAACAATTTTAAATGATGGCTTTGACATGACTATTTTGAATGATTCATCACACGCATTTGTTCCGTTCGAAAGATTTGTTTGCCCATCACAGATTGGCTTGCAAAAGCTCCTTCAGAACTCAAACTTTGAAATTATCGAATTTAGCACGCCGGGACAATTAGATATCTGGAATGTCCTCGAACAGTATAAGCCAGGTACTAACAAAATTATTGATCTCTTATTGAAACAAGCCGATAATGAAGTAACTTTAAACTCATTTCAGCAATTCTTACAGACTAACAAACTTAGCTCTTTAGGCCAAATTGTCGCAAGAAAAAAGGCATGAACATTCGTCAGTCAGCTATGCTTTTACAAGCTATACCTTCTGCAAGTGAAAAAATTTAGAAATCTAGTAAAGGGTCTCGTCATGAATTATACACAAGTCTATAAAAAGCGCGTTGAGTTGAAGGAAAAGTTTATCTCAAGAAAAATGGGTTTCGGTGCTTGGACATCTATACCTCACCCTCAAATTGCAGAGATTTTTTCCTCAGCTAAAATTGATTATGTCGGCATCGATATCGAGCATGGAACTGTAAGCCTTGATACTTGC
>MDTC01031875.1_pt1 | contig 11206 bp, 10 predicted proteins | sample 811181 | NCBI WGS metagenome assembly MDTC01 (sample SAMN05326644, study PRJNA326480) | marine metagenome | isolation source: seawater | place: Pacific Ocean: North | collected 2011 | reverse complement strand
TTGTTGTTCGTTTGATTTAACAGATGAAGAAGAGCAAAAAAAATGCTTTCATTATACTAATCTTCAACCATTATGGGCAATTGATAACTTGAAAAAAGGAGGTAAATTTTAAATTGAAAAAAAATTTATTATTTATTTTAATATAATAAATAATGAATAATATACAGTATAAAAAATTCAAATTTATTCTTAGCATACTTTACATATTTATCCTTATGAATGGATTCAAATATCATAGCCTATTAGTATCCATATTTATAATATATGGTTATATATTTCATCATGAAATGAAACAAGAACATAATAGATTTATCAATAATATAAAAAAATATTTTGTATTTCCATTATCTCCGTTTGAAGAATATGGACATAGAGATAGACACGCACCATATGAATTTTAATCACTAAATAGTCTATTCATATTCCTAACCTCTATTTTATCTTTTTCCTCTCTAAACAACTTATCTATCAAATCATTATTCCTCAATCTCACTGTAAACATATTTTTTATTTCTTTCCTTCCTACTCTACCTAACGCCTGTATCATCTTTTCTTGTGTCATATTCATCAAATCTTTACACAAATATCCATGACAAAACTGATAATTCGTTCCATATATATAATCTGTTGATGCTATAATCAAATATAACTTCTGTTCTTCTGCCAACTTTTTCATTATATCCAAATATTTAACATCCGCTTCTTTAGTAAATACTCCTATTCCCATCAATAATAATATCTTCCATTCCTTATTCACCTCCAACGCCATTATCTTCTCCACATATTCATCATTCACATCACTCGTAAATATATTATCTGGAACTTTTCCTCCCTTATATGTTTTGTAATGAAGTCCCCTATTTGGAATGTATTTAGAATTCAATTCTATCTTATATAATCTTGATATTAACTCCTCCAATTTCTTATTATATATATTTTGTAATTTCGCTTCAGCATCACTATCTCTACATTTATCCTGTATCTTGATATCAATCTTTGCCAAACGTTGTTTCTCATCATCCATCAACTTATCCAACTCCATCTTATATTCCATATTCTTATCTATCATCTTCAATATATAATCTAATTCACTATATGGTATTTGAGATGCCTTCAAATAAAACATCCCCATCTTATCAACATTTTCTGTCATCATTATTGTTGGTCCATCTGTTAATGTATGCGAATCTTCGGTCGTTATCTTTATACATGACTTATACATATTATTACTTTCTGTATCATCCTTCATCTTATTAAACATTTCATTATCCATAATCTTACATAATCTCAAATAATATAACTTAATATTTGTTATATTTATCATATCTATTGATTCAAAATAATTTTTTGCTTTATATCTGTCTCTTAAATCAAAATTCTCATTAACATAAACGATCAACTTTGAAGCCTCCTTCAAATCTATATATCTCAATATAGTCTTATTCAATTCCAAAAACTTCACACATTCCTTAAATTTATCATAATCATCATAATATCTATGAGGAACTACTACTTCTCCATTCACATTTATCAATGGAACTGTCTTTTTACAATCATAACTTACAACATTCACCACTGAACCCTTCAACTTATTCAAATAATAAGATATCATTGGTCTTATTTCATTTTCATTTGGTAATGTAGCAGACGATAATATTATATTCGATATCATATTATTTTTCCAATTTTTTTCTAATATCCCATGAAATTTATGTTCAGTATAATCTAATGTTATTGTTGGTTCATCCCAATACCATACAACATCTTCCTTTTTATTAAATGCTAATATAAAATTCATTGCTGGCAAATACGACTGAACATCCGTTATTATCAACTTCACTCTTTCTCCATTACTATTATCAACCCTAAATATACCACCTGTTCTTTTGTTTCTAACAAAATCTTTAGCTGCATAATAATGAAGCCTTATATCGTCAGGCGTCTCACATCCAAATGCCACTGCTATAGGTATCTCTAATGATATACATGCCTTCGCTAATTGTAACCCTACATGTTTAGCTACACATGTAAATATTACTACCTTCTCATTAATTAAACCTATAGGTGATATCGTTTTCCCCGTTCCAGTAGGAGCCTGATACAATATCAACTTATTATTCCCTCTCTTCACCTCATTAAACAACCTCTTTTGATGATCATACAACTTTATATCATCATTATTATTCAATAATTCATTCTTTTCTATATACGAATCTGACCTCTTTATCAACTTTATTATATTTATTTCATCTTTAAAATCATCCAATATGTAATTTATATATTCTTTCAAATATTTATTTATATGTAAAACCTTATATCTTATTAATTTATATAATGTATAATAATTTTTTGGGTTCTTCTTTGACAAATACTTTTTTAATTGCTTTATTAATATATTCTCATAAATACGACCATTTATTAACAACTCGCTATTATCTAACCTTTTTATTCTTATCTTATCAGCCTTTTTTATATTTATCTTACTTACATTCACCTTTTTTTTATAAGTTATTCCGTACTTCTTATTTAACTTTATTATAACGCCCTTATAATACTTATCATAAAAATACTTGTGAAACTCATCATTACTCGTTATCTTCATATATCCTATCAATGATACATTATTATTATATATCATATTAACATCTTTATAACCATTCATTATAAATTTCAACAATATCATGTCATTGATTGATAAAGGTTTCTCAAGAAACTCCCATTCATCTTTAGTCAGTTTATTCTGTGTAAATTTCATTTTGATAATATTAATAATTATATATTTTTAATATTAATCAATTTATTAATAATCTATTCGTTAATATCCCCGATGATTTATATTTCAATATATCATTCTCTTTCATATCTGTTGTTGGAAATTCATCATTACCATATATATCACCTAACATCATCCATTCAAATAATCCTCCTCTATATACATAAACATTTATCAATCCTAAAGTTATTAACTGATTATATTTATTATCAACTTTTATATCTTCATTATTCCTACCATAAACTATTATTTTCAAATTATTGTTCTTTAAATTTTCATTTATTATCTGTTCTTCATTTGCTATATCTATTGTTCCTTTTATTAAATTTCTTTGTTCATTTGAATTTAATGTATTTATTATTATAAAATCTCGCATATTATTTTTTATAACATATTGTATATCTTCAAAATTCACGCTTCTCCTTGTTTGTTTTTGCCCCATTATTTAAATTAAATTATAATTATAAACTATTTTTATAATTTAATCTTATTAATTTATTTATTATTTCTCCATATTCTTATAAAATCCCAATATTGAAATCCATTTTTCTCAAAATCACTTTTATTTATTGTTGTATATTTTCCTTTTTCCATTATATTATTTAATTTCAATGTATCTTTAAATATACCTGTATTCTTGAACACTAACTTAGAATAAGTAGGAGATGTTACCTCTATATCATTAAATCTTAGCATTTTTTTTCTAAAAATACCCCAATTCTTTTTCCAATATCTTTTACTTATATTTAAAAAGTCCCAATAAGGAAAATTTGTATTATCAAATACATCCTTATTTATCGTTTTTTCAGTATCATTTGCCCATTTTGGGACAGGTTGAGGTGCAGGTAATGTTATAGTAGAGAATGGTAATAATTTATGAAATATTTGTTCATTCTTAAAAACTAACTCTCCTCTGCCATTTTCATAAATCTTCAAATGACTTAACATTCTTTCTTTAAAATCATTCCAACATAATTTACTTCCTGGATATTTTGGATGATTTCCATAACATGCTTCATTTGCTTTTATTGCCTCGTTATAATTTATTTTTGGATTTCTTCTATATATATCAGCCCTTCTTTTTCGACCAGTTAACCATTTCCAAAAAGAATGTGGAGTTTTAGATTTATATTTATTTAATTCATCAGGTGAAACATTTTTAGGATTTAATTTACCATTACTTGAACACCCTGATTCCCCATATGTCTTTTCCAAACATTCCATTGGTGTTGGTCTAAATTTTAAACTACATGGGTCTATATCTACTCCTCTACATAATTTATTTGCTCCCTTTGCCTTTAAATATTGTGTTTCATTACCAATTGCTAACATATCACCATGTATCTGTTTAAAAGCATTTCCTACTTCAATATAACTTTGTCTATTAAATTTCTCTTTAGCCGATACTAAATTTTGATTCGCACTATTAAACCTCGCATTTACTGTTCCAGTACATTTCGATTTATTCCATAAATCTTGATAACATCTATCGCTGTGTCCTATTTCTGGTCTTGTCCCTAAAGCATTTGGTCCAACACATGGAAACATCTGACCTAAATTACTACATTCTTCACTTTGTATTACACTACCTCCTTTATATGTAACTTCTTTACCACCGCTCTTTGGCCATACACATTTATCTTCTTTATATTTTGGAACATAACCACCCTCATCACCTATTGGTTTAGCTGTCATACCTTTTTGAGAAATTGGACACCATCCACAATTTATCCCATCTTTTGTTACAGCATCGCCACAATCTTTTACTTTACCACATACTGTTCTTTCTATTTTCTTTTCACATTGTTTCTGGGATTCTGGTCCAGCAGGAATCCATTGCTTACATGTTCCTCGATGAGGTCCTTTCTCGGTTCCATACATTATTGTATTATTATCAAAACAAAATCCACAATCATTTTCTATCAAATCTTTACATTTACTTGTTCCCTTACCATCACTAGCATGATTAAATGTTAGACACTTCTCTATTTTAATTTGAATAGGATCATGTCCCATTAAAGTGCTTCCACTATCTACGGTGTTGACTAAAGTTTCATCGATACCTTCTTTTAATTTTATAAAATCACTATCATCAGTTACTCCAGGTTGAAATGCTGGTATTTTCCTTGATTTATAATAATCTATTTGTTTATTAAGATGTCTTACTTGTTTTAGTCTATCACTATCCATTCCTTCTTTTCTTTTATTATATGCGTCAATACATGGAAATAATAGACTAACTGTTATTAATATTATTATTGATATTAGTGCTACATTAGATAATTTCATATATAATATAAAATCATATAATTAATTTAATCTTCTAAATAATTTACCCTTAATCGTAAATTAGATGTTATATTTCTATGACCTTTCCCAACGCTTGTTGACATACCATAATATCTATTAAATTTAGGGTATGGTCTACTAAAATTTTTTGTTTTACTTTGCCAGCCACCGCCTCTTTTTTTATATGGGTCGTAACAGTAATCACCTCCTTTTACTCCTCTTCCTCTACATCCTGGAACCTTACGATAACCATTTCTCTGAAAACATCTTAATCTACCTTTACATTGTCTATCATTATCACAATCACCCTGACATTCTTTTAAAACACGATCTTTCTTTTTTAAACGACGATTGCCTAAAACTGGTTTCGCATTCCAATCTCCACCTCTATATACATATCTCCTTCTCCGTCTATCCCATTTCCGTCTAGGTCTCCTTCCAACCCATCTTAACCATGGCTCTGTTACTCTTGGTAACACTTCATTCCCTACCCACCCGGAATGACGCCATCTATTATCATATAATAACCCCTTCGATGACCTTGTTCTATTACCCCAACCCTGATCCTTTCCCTTTGCTACCCATCTAAACTGTCTTACCTTTCTTTCTTTTTTATCTGGAAATATGTAACCATATTTTCTCCTAGGTTTTTTTGGATGCCATACTGTCCCCATATTACCCAGTCTAATTGTTTTCCATTTCCATATCTCGGGCTTTTTATAATTTTTATTCTCCCATACATCATATTGTCTATCACAATTCTTATTCATTGTAAGTTGATCTTTTCCAGTTGTATGCCAACACTTTCCTCTTTTACCCGTATTATGAATTCCTTTTTCTGTTACCGCATATTTACATGGCCATGTTCTCCTCCACCATCTTCTTCTATCTTTACCATATTTTCTATTTTCACATCTATTTTGACACTGTTCTGCTGTCATTCTTCCTTGATATTGTCTTCTTGTAACAACACAGGGTGAAAAATATTCAACTACCTTATTTTCATTGTAATAACATACTAATAGTATTATTGCTGTTACAATAAAAAATATATTCATATCTAAATTATTCATAATATATAAAATATATATATTATAAATTATCTAAAATAAAATTGTTGTGTTTTAGAACTACCTAATGTTCTTCTATGAACTACTGAACCAAATTCATTTAATAATTCTAATTTTGCTCCTCTTAATTTATATTGACAACAATCTGGTCTATTATGAATGACTACTCTCGATATTGGAACACTTCTTCTTAAATCCAACTTATACCATTCTTTTTTTCCATTTTTTGTATGATTACTATTTGGCCATCTATATTTTGTATTTCTTCTATTAAATGTTACTTTACCATCAATTGGTTTGTAATCACTTGCTCTCCAACCTATACTTGAACTACTTGGTCTAGTTCCGTAATTTGATCTAGCAATATTTCTATTATTATTATCAAATACTTGTATTTCTTGAATATGTAAGTATTGGCGAGGTCTATTTCTAATTCTTATATATCTAATACTTTTTTTAGCATCTAAATCTGCTGTTTTTCTAATATCAAAATTTTCTATACCCATGGTATTAAATTTTTCAATATCTACCATAGCAAAATTATTATTTATACATGGTTTCACATTACATTTTTTAGATTCTTTTAATTTACCACAAGTTCCTCCTCTTTTTTCTTCATGAATTTTACTTCTTATTCTAGTCTGGGTTCCTTCTCCACATGACTTACTACAATTACTCCATCCTCCCCATTTACCTAATACACAATCTCTAGGTTTTGAATATTTACTTCTTAACTCCGATATTATTTTTCTACAACTATTATCACATAATGTTATGCCCGGCGAACAAGATTTTAATATCTTTAATTCTCCTTCTTGAACTCTTCCCATAGCATCTCCTAACCAACTTAATGTTCTACTTTTTGGTTTAATTCCATCCCATCCAAAAAATTCTTTTATCTCACTTCCACTCACCTTATCTCGTTTCATTATTTGTCCTGTATTTTTTTTAACTTCAATCCACATAACAGAATAACTACTACCATCTATATCCATTACATGACCTTTAAAATCCCAACCTCTTGACCTTAATCTCACATGATCTCCTACTTTAATTGGGTTGGGTGGCTGTGGTGCTCTACCATAACACTGCATAGCTGCGTTTTTTACTCCTACAAATTCATCTTTATTTAATACTCTTTTATTTGCTAATTTTTCCATCTGTGTTACTCTGCTTCTAAAATCATTATTGCTTAAATTTTTATCTAAATTTGATTTAGTTGGATAAGAAGTTCCTTTTTCATCGCATCCTTCATCTTTAAATATTTGTTGCCTACAATCTAAATTAACTCCAAATCTAGTTTCACATGGATTAAGTTTTTTCTTATCACCATAACATTGTTTTGTATAATCAACCGCAGATTCATAATTTTTATTTAAATAATCTCCTTGTTTTTTAACATTTGTCCACATACCTGATAATTCGACATCTGATTTTTTTATTTGTAATAAATCACTCATCTCACCACCTGCTACCTTTTCATTTATACATCCTGAATTTTTCCATAATTTTCTTAAACATGCTTCATTATGCGGTCCTGATTCTTTATTTGGAGTAGCACATGGATGCATCTCTGCAAATTTTCCGCAATTCTTCCCTAGTACTAATTCTCCATTATTAAAATCACAACTATCTTCTCCATATTTTGCCTTTGCTTTACCATTTACCATTTCATATGGAACTATCTTACCACTAGTAGGACAATATGCACATGATTTTGCTACGTCACCTATTAAATCACCACATTCTGTTGCAGTAGAACATTTTTGTTTATCCTTATTTTTTTTACATAATTTTGAATCTAATGACCATTTTCTTTTTGGACATACATAATCATATGGGCTATTTTTTGTTCCTGCTGTAAATACCCCACCTTTTCCATCTTCACAATATCCGCATTGTGGATATTTATCTAAATCGTCACAATTTTGTAATGTTTTACATAACGCAATATCCTTTCCTATAGTAACGTTATTATTATATAATCCTGGAGAAAGATTAGTCATATTCTTTTCTTTTTTATTAGAATATGATGGGAATTTATCTAAATCTGTTCCCAAATTAGGTAAATTTCCATCTACTGCACCTTGTTTTCTAACATTTTTATAATATAATATTCTTTGTTCTGGGTCAGTTAACTGATGATTTAATCCTTCTCTTATTTTATATTGGTCATAAATTAAATATATTAATGTTATTAGTACTAATGATGAAATCAATAATAATATATTTATATTCATATATAATTATATTATATAATAATTAATCAAATGATACAATAATCTCAACTTCTTCTTTTTTAATACTTTTAACTGCTGAAACTGATAATTCTTCTCTAGTTTTTCTAGTATTATCTTTCTTTTTCTTTTTATTTTTGGAAGTACTATTTCTTTCTACCATATCCATATTTATTTTATCAAAATTTTGATCTATATAATCTAAAATTTTATTTTCTAATACCCATCTAAAGAAATTTAATTGACCTAAAGTAGTTTGAATGTAACTATCCTTTTTATATGGGATATTTATTCTTTCCCATCTACAGAACGGGTCGAATCTTTTTTTTGAATATGCTCTTAATTTTAATTTATATTCTAAATAAACTTTAAATCTTGTTTCTTTTTTTGTTCCCTTATTTAACTTATATACTGTGAAATACTTTTTACTATAATTAGTTGAAAACCAATCGATTAAACGTAATGATGTCTTAGACTCGCCGTTAATAATAGGAAGAATCCTTTCTAAATTATTATTTTCATCATAAAATTTCAATAAATTTTCCAATAATAAGTCATTTTGTGTGGCATATTTTCCTTGTTTATAATTGCTCATATACCTTATTATTTTAATCATCGTTTAAATTGTTTTGTCTTAAATACTTTTCTTGATTAATTATATCTTGAATATAATTATTTCCAGAAAGAAATGGATTAACTCCTCGTTGAATAATCATATCTCTATTTGCCCGTTTCATTATTGACTCTTCTCTATGATTCTTTTTTTTCAATAATTTTGTTTCATTAATTAAATTATTTTCTAATATTTTTATTTCTTTTTTTTCAGAACGTTCAATTTTTGTATCATTACACCAACTAGAATATTTATAGCTCATATAACTATACTATATTAATTTTTCTTTATTATTTTCATCTGTTTTATAAATTTAAAATCTTCATCATTCATTGTTCTTCTTTTTAAATTACACTTCAAACAACATATAACTATATTATCTTTATTATGTCCAATATCATTATCTAATCTATCTAATGTCCATTGCCTCATTTCTCTTATATTATCATACATCAATAAACATTTCATTTTACAATAATAACATGATAATTTTGATATAACTAATTTTTCTAATAATTCTTCTATATTAATGACTTCTTTTAATATTTTCTTTTTTTTATCTTGATTTTTATAACTATTAATTTTATTTTTTAATTCGCTTAGTATAATATTACTTCCTTCAAACTTCTCATTTAAATATAACATATTCACATAACTATTATGATTTTTTTCATTTAATATTTCTTTATTATTCCATTTTTTACTAATTTGCCGTTTCTTTTCAATTGTATCATCTAAGCCTTCAATATTACGCTTTCCCTTTATTATTATTTTTTTCATATATACATAATTAAAATAATATAAACTTATACTTATAATTATATATATATAATGAATAAAAGTGACGATTGTGTAGAACTTAAAAATATAAAATACCAAACAATGCTCATCAATAGTAATAATCAAAATGCTGTTGAGCCGGTTCTTTCAAATATTGAAAAATTCTTAGAAAAAGAAAAAAAATATAATAAAACACTTCCTTGGAGTAAATTATCTATAAATATTAAAAAACAGAAGATTGAAATGTATGTAAAAACATATAGTGAAAAAAATAAATTATCTCCTTCTTCATCAAAATCACTTCATACATATTTAAATACTTGTCTTGAAAGAAAAAAATTAAATAGAATAAAAGATATTACATATAATAAAGAAACGGGAGTTGTTGAAAATATTCCATGTTTATTTTTCAATAAAACTAATAATAAATTTACTCTTAAAAATACCGATAAAAAAACATCAACTCTTAAGTGCTTAGCGCCTAGGAAACTTAAGAAAAAAAAAATAAAAAAAAAGAAAATTAAATTAAAAAATTAAATTGATATAAATATATTATTAGTAATTTATATTAATATATGTCAGAATCATATTTAAATGATTTGAAAAATCTTGATGATATAATCGATACATTTAATATAAAAAAAGAAGATTTTAAAGATACAAAATATTATGAAGATTTCTGTGAATCTATATATCATATTATTGATGACTTTATAGATAAAAATATAAAAATTTATAAAGAATATAAATTTCATGATATTATTATGGAAAATGTATTTGAAATAACGAATACTTTATATTCCAATTTAATTGATGAATATGACATTGATTTATATGATATTATTATTGATTGTATGCAATTATATTTTTATACTAATAATTGTTTTAGATCATATAAAAATACAATAGTAGTAAATGTTTTTGATAAAAAAGATATTGATATTAAACTTGATATTATACAAAATAAGTATCAACCTGAACAAAGAACAGAAGAATGGTTTTATTATAGAAGAAATGGTCTAACTGCTAGTAATATATATAAAGCATTAGGAAGTGAATCTGCAAAAAATAGTCTTATATTTGAAAAATGTAAACCAATTAAAAAAGGTTCAAATAAATCAACTAATATTGAAAGCGCGTTTCATCATGGACATTTATATGAACCATTATCTATTCAAATTTATGAAACTATGTATGATACTAAAATAGGTGAATATGGATGTATTGCTCATGATAAATATGAATTTTTAAAGGCATCTCCAGATGGTATTAATATAAAAAGAGATAATGATAGATATGGCAGATTATTAGAAGTAAAAAATCCAGTAAGTAGAGAATTAAGTGGAATACCTAAACTTGAATATTGGATTCAGATGCAACATCAAATGGAATGTTGTAATTTATATGAATGTGATTTTATAGAAACCATATTTAAAGAATATGA